>Ga0209367_1004438_pt1 | contig 19332 bp, 11 predicted proteins | sample WorMetLIZISLAND2_FD_187412 | JGI IMG/M metagenome (GOLD analysis project Ga0209367, IMG submission 187412) | Marine gutless worms symbiont microbial communities from Max Planck institute for Marine Microbiology, Germany - Olavius geniculatus... ...
ATTGAGCAGTGGTGTGGGACAACCCTGCAGGAGTTAAGCCACGCTGCCCTAGATAGGCAGCGGTGGGCAGCGATAGTAAGAATGGCGTCAGACACCAACGGGCATTGAGCCCACGGTTGTCGATGACGATGATGATGATGAGTTTCCACGGGTAAATATACCGTTTGCAACAACTAACTGTGAACATTGCTGCAACTGCCTGTAGTTAATATTCATAATCTATCGAGCAATATTTTACGGTGCCGCCGCGGAATTCGGGTGGGTGGATGAACGCCGCATGCGCTATCGTTCTGTCTGTGTATCTGTGCAATCCGTCGTTCGTCGTCACGCAAGCCGATCGCAATTGATGCTTCTATTAGCCATGCACTAATTGCATTCTGCGGCCGGCCATCACCAAGGACTCCGGCCGGAATGCTGCTACTGCCTCGCTGATCTATCGGCCCACAGTCTTCGCCTAAACCCCTTTTTACAATAACCCTTTCTTCTAGAGACAAAACCCTTAGTACTGGTCAAACTTGTGCTTTTAAAAATAGATTAGACCATGCAGGCGTAGCCGCAAGGGGCACTCGGAGCAGGTGTTCCCCTAGGAGCCTACTCAGTTACTTAAAATAGTGCCGCAATTCACAATTTAAAACATTTCACTTTCACACAAAAAAAAATTCCAAAGATTTTCTGAGATGAAACACAGCCTTTTCTCTCTAATCTTCTCATCACACCACACCTTTCAAGTGTTCCCCTACATCTAAATCTTGATTACACCACCACTGTTAGATAAGTAGTTTTCGCAGCTTGAAAAACAAACCAGACACGAGCGAACTTTATCTACAACAATTTTGCATAGAGTATATGGTAAAAAATACGGTTTTCTCGTAAAGGAGCTTTTATATAGTTGGGGATTTTGACGTGGGGCTTGTGGCTGTGCCTGTAAAAGGGAGCGCAAGGAGTTTATTGACCGGGAGAGGTTCGTACTGGCTGAACGATGCATGATGTGATGAAACAAAATGATACAAAACGACGACCAATGCAATGTGGTTAGATCAACAACACTGCAATCCGTACCATTGCCACCAACGGTATATACAGAGCTGCAGCGATTCCAGCAATATTTAGATCGATTTCTGCATGTGTATTCGAACTCGAATCGAACTGCATGGCGCTTAAACACGGCTTATTGCGACACAGAAGAGCGATATAAACATTTAGTAAAATTTGTTAAACTTATCGTATTTTTTTTCTTTTTAAAACTATCTTTTGTACTTTGTATTTTTTGTATTTCTTTATTTTTCGGAAACATATATTAGCAAATGTTTCACTTTGAAAAAATTAATTACTTAAAAGTTAAAAGTTCGAAACAGTGAAATTCAAACGGATCAATTTGCTCGATATTATGCATGCCGGATCGATCATTTTCACCACGTGTTCACCGAAGACCTGAGTATAAACATAAAGAAAAAAAATCATGGATTTGGACCGACATTCTTGCTTGTTATGTCGTCACGGTATATCGATGCGAATAGGTATTTTTGGATCGCGGATGACCCAACTCTAAACCGAGGAGGCAGTACCGATGTGGCATCACTCAACAAACACATATCGGTGCTGCAAAGCGGGAACGGGGGAGGGGACATTCCATCTCATCATTAATTCGTGACAAAACATGTTCGTGGATCGCCCGGCCGTGCACGCAACGCTTGAAGCGGCTGTGTGTTTATTGATCGGACATTAGCTAATCGATCTGCCGTGTTAGCAGCAGCAGCAGCAGCAGTTGTCGGGCGCGCCCAAACCATGCCACACTTGATACGTCACAGGAAACTTGCTTACTCTTTTGCACTTCGCACTGGTGCGATATGAGACGATCAAATAAAATAAAAATAAAACTAGGAATTTTGGACATAACCCCACGTGAGGCCGCCCCGCGCCGTATGTCCAAAGAGAAGGGCATTTTTAGGGGGGGGGGTTGAAATTGCGCTCACAGCAAATTCGCATGGCCCGACCGCAATATCCTACATAGCAAGCGCGATGTTGAACTTGGGTCGTTCGAAATGAGACAGGTAAACTTTGTTTTAGTACACCAAAGTTTACCAAATCGCAAAAAAATGACGAACCCCGGTCCGCTAACCACAAAGTCTGATTTGCTCATTTTGACCTTTTTAAAATTAACAGTGGGCGCGTTTTCGGACAACTTTGAACTTTCTGGCTATTTTTGCGCGTACCAGCATCCATGCCGTTATTGATTCGGCGTAATGGCCGGAGTGCTGTTAAAACAGTTAGACTCGAGCGGAAATGATGTGCCAGTGGGAGGGATAGAACGACGGCATCGAGATAGGAAAAGATCGATTATTATACATAGAAGAAGCAGTCACTCCGAATGATGCGGCGTGGCGCGGGGCTTGCAATAACTAAGATAGAAACGCGTCGAAAGAAGCAAGCAGCGATTGCGATTGACTGACAGGAGTCTACAGCATTGCCGCCGAAATTCTGTCGGCAATGGCGTAGCCAAAATGAATTCGGAGCATCTTCTTCCTTCCCCTTTTCCTCATTTTTGCTTTATTCTTTTTTTCTCTTCCTTGCCTTTCCAGTTTTTTTCTCCTTTTCTTTTTCTCTTACCCTTTCGTCTTTCCCCTTAGAACTAAGACTTGTAAAATCTAGCTAGGGAGTCTGGGGGAGCGTTGTGAGCTCCTTCTGTTGGGTCTGAGTCTGAACCCTAGCCGAAATCTTATCTGGTGTAATTACAGCTATAAAATATGAGATCTAGTGGCAAATTGGCAAATTTAGTGCAGTTTGAACGTATGTTTATGTCTTGTTTAGGGAAATGAAATCCGGTACTTGCTATAGCGCTTCTTACATATGAAACGGACTCAAAACCAGAAGCGCTTCTACAATCTCAGAAGTGGCAGCTGATTAACACCAGCTAATGATACCACAACGCACTATGCGGTCATCCATTCTCCTCGTCAGAAAACAATTATTGGACCCGCGGTTTGCAGCAAGCAGAACTACCACCCCAATCAACCGCACTAAGCTTGTACCCTGTAGCGCGTAAGCTACTATACTCATTTTCCATCCCACGAAGGGTAGGAGACTGAGTTGACCTGAACACACAGTAGGTTAGCAACTTGCCCCCCTGTGTACGCCACTGTCTGTTGGTCTGACTAATTCCCGGGTTGTGCCTCCTAGCACGACGGCGGTCCGTTGATAAGACGTCAGTCAGAACTCAGAACTGAAAAGTTTTCGCTGGTGGCGGCGGCGCCCTGCCACGTGTAACCGCCGACTACAGATGTGCGCGCTGGGTGTTCCAAATCTGAACTCACGCCCGCAACGATCTGCGTGCTGAGAACGCTATTTTAGGGCGCAGGCAGAGCGATGTAACTGAATTGAACTGAACTAATTAAACTCGCCCATTGCTGAGTTCAGTTCAGTTCAGTTACGTCGTTCTGTACGCGCCCTTAGACGACTAAAAACTGGCAATGCATATACTTACTGCAGTGTGTAAAGGTTACCGCTTACAAATTCAAAATTATTTGCGAAATTGCTAATTAACATAGCGACATGGAACATAGACTTTAGCTTCAAGCGAGCTTTGTATAGTATTTTGTGATACATTTTTATTCCTTAGTAATTATTGATTTACTTGTGTGATGCGCTTATTTAATTTTTATTTTGCCATTTTTATTTTGTTCTGTCATAATATGCGTTTATTTGTTTATGTCGTTTTTAATTGTTTTTTTTAGTACGTTGTAAAAACTGGGGCCCAGGTAAACGATAGCCTCACTGTAGCGGCTGTTTTCATTGCCGATGGAATCGTGGACGGACGGCGGATCGGAATTTCAGTGATGCGTGCACTTCTGATAGGAACACACGGAGCGATGCGAGTTGCAAAGCCAGCTGTTCGCGTCTGTATCCGCGCCTAGAGCGTCCGTCTTTCACTCGACTCAAGTTTCGCTCCGACGATGATGACGACCGCCGCAAAGTTTCTTTCAATTTCTGTCAGCATCTGCAACTGATGCGAACGAAACTTTGCTTTCTTCCAAACTGCAGCAACTTCGTCGGTCGTGCGAGTCGAGAAGCAGAAAATTCTGATTCCATTGTAAGCCTAGCTTTAAAAGAATGACAAACTTGCACGAAAACTCGACAGAAAATTCATTGTAGTGTTATATCGACTGTTTTAATAAAGCCTTCTGCATTCAAAGTCAATGCCTATAGCAGTATAATAAATTCTTTCGGCTAATTTGTATATACGTGTCATGCAGGGTTATTATCATGGCATTATGAAGCAAGCCACTGCATACCGTAGCCAGTGGTCCACTTGCACACGTGTGGCCGGAGGCTATATTCGTGATACTTGGCGCCAATCTGTCACGGTACATAGAAAGGCTACACATTCGGTGTCTCTGGACCTATATTCTCCAGGCTGCAACACATAGCTTGTGGCTAATGGCAGGCTAGTACAACGGATGGTATGTAGTGACGTGCATGTACAATCGGCAGGTATATCCGGCGTTTTAAGGCGCCCCCGCTGCATGAGCGCTCAATGATTTCAACGACTCGGGCCTCCATAGGCTACAGAAGATTGATCGGAAAACGTTCGTACCTGCAGACTGCACGGTTGCTATACGCCCTATAGCTTGGTGACGGACGGACGGTTTGCCGATAAAGGGCTAGACGCTACGTAGTACTTGTATGGATAAAACATTGCAAAAGCACTTATTGGCGCGAGGGCGAGCCTATTGGTCATTGTTTGACGCGTACGTGAGCGTAGTCACGTAGGTTACCGACGCCGTTAGACGGTGCCTGCTGTAATGCATTACGGCTTGTTAGTTGGTCAGTTCGTCAGAAACTAAATCATGTCAGTTCAGTTCAGTTCAGTTGCGTCGCTCTGTGGGCGCCTTTAATCGACAAAACGTAATTATCATCAGTACTTGCACGAAATGCATCAAGTCAGGGCTAACTGCAAAACATTTCAATGCCACAGTGCGAGTCGTTTATCGATAAAATCAGGCACTGTGTCGTTTACTGCCATCTGAAACTTTTCTAAATGCAACTTTTCGTCAGTGGTAGCAAAATTGATCATTAAGAAACGTCATTTAGCGGTTCAAAAAGCAATACGAATTTTCGTTGCAAACAATCGGCTTGTGGAGCTTAATTATATAACGAGTGCTGTGATAGAGGCGTCATTTAGGGGAGCTGGAGGAATCTGCGGACCCCCCAAAGATTTATGATTTTGTCATGTAAGTCGTACCTTTCGAAACAGTGTTACTGCTGCAAGAACAATACGTTATGTAGACTTAGACCCCCAACGATTTACTGAAATGACTCGGTGACGCCATTGGGCGTGATAGTGTGTCACCTTTTCCCGCACACACCAAGTCCTCGTAACCAGGAAATTAAGGCAAAGTACCAAAACGTCTCCGACACTGTGTATATGTGGCTTTGTTGTACGTATTTCGAGCCGTGACGTCGTCTTGGCATCAGCTGTTTGAATGAATACAATGGATTGCATTGCACAGAGCTATGCATAATCGACCTGTAGCTTATAGTGTGCTCGATAATTATAGCTATCAGCTATCTCAGCCGAAAAAACATTGCGTATACATTTACTCCTGGGCTCAATTATGTGTCATACAGAATACTGTAGAGCTGTTTGGTTCGTCGACGCAAGTTTTTACAATGGGCGAGAGCGTCTTGATAGGCCTAGTTGATAGAAGTTTGAATTTTATTTTTTTGCAACTGTTACGTTTGATGTCCCGACAGAACTCGGAAACAGTGATATAGGTTTAGGTTTAGGAAATAAGGCTAAGGACAGGGTTAAGCATTAGAGTTAGGGATTAAGGTTCAGGATAGGGGGTGAAAATTGGTATAGAATTAGCACTATGATTTGCGTAGTGGGGTAGTTTTGACGTTCCCGGTTTTGACCGGGAACCGTCGCGTCTCTCGCTATCGCGTGTTCTGACGCGTGCTTTATGCAATAAAATGCAATGTGGCCATTGTGTAAACTATTATAGGCTTACCGTTTATGATTAGACACTGATGTTCTTACTGTTTCTAGTATTATTTTGTACACTTATTGTTTGTTTGTTTAGCTCGTTCGCTTGACAGTGTTTTATAGGCTACGTTAAAACTCCGTTATAATCCCATTATCCTAGACATTATCCTAATGTCTTGTACACAGCGTCCTCAAAAAGTAGTACACCAATTCTCAATAGATTGTCAAAATTTTTGCATTGGTAGACTTTCTGGAAAATTTGCGATAAAATTATTATTAGCTTATTACACGTTGCTACACTATTCGTTTTATTTATTTAAAATTATGTATCAACTAGCACAAAGTAGCATAACATGAAATTACGCACGAAGCAAAGAAAATGTGATTAATTGATCATAGTAGATGAGCTGGTACTAAGCCAGTTAGAGCAGTTACAAACTCATTATTTTGTAGACTAGGTAACACAAGCTGGTGTCATAATAATAGATCATTTTTTTCATGGAGATTTTAGTTTACAGTGTTCTAAGAGATGTCGGCAAAAGAACTGGCGAACCTGTTATCAAAGACATAGCTGCTAAAAAATCTGCTGAGTGATGTCGTTTTGTTTGCTTTGGTGACACTAGAAATTAGGAGAATGGTATGTATCAGGTGCACCAAAGAATAAAATTTGAAGCATAAACGCGTTTTGTTTCGCAAAATAGAAGAAAATAGCCGTTTTTTTAAATCCGCAGCTGTTTATATTTGGTTGAATTTTTGTTAAGGCATCGCTTATCTAAGTCGTTGCACACATCCGAATAATACAGCACGCCAGTTTCAATAACGTAATACAAAAGTAATTTTTTTCCACAGTTTTTTATAGTGTTGCTGATATTTGTATTTTCTTTTGCTTTTTATAGACTTAAGATAATAACAGGTTGTCTTTTTCTGCTAATTACTCTTTGTTAATTTTTCTTGTACGTCGTTTACTGCTTCGTGACCCTAACTGTTCGCGAATCGTATTTTTTATGTTATAGTGCTTTCTATAATGACAAAAATAACTGTAAAATACCACAACAGTGGCCTAATAATTATTGTAAATGCATTTTCTAGCTCATAATAACAAGTTAGTACAAATTGTATTAAAGATCTTTTGTTTCAGTGTTCAGCATTTTCCTTAATTTTCAGTCGATACACAAAAACAGCACACATATTGTTCAAAGTATTTTAATAAAGATAAGTAAACAACAAAATAAGCTAAATAAATTACAGTACAATAACAATATTTTTTTAAATCCATAAAATATTACAATAATATTACTATTGTTGCATTCAAATAAAATACTGTTCACTACATTCAGTTACCTTTTATTATTACTTTGCTGAGGTACGTTACTAAACGTTCTAAATATCAGTATCGCTCACAAGATAAACAAGAAATTTGAGCTAATGCTCACGAGACGCGAGAAAGCCTACAGCAGTTCCGGTTCACGCTAAGTTAATGTAAAAATACCAAATTCTCTATCTGGATCGCATAACGATAGGAGGGTGGTGCCACCTTGTGAATGATATAAACTTGTGTCGCAGCCCGAAATCGCCAAAAAATCCATAAAACCCCCTATTTTGGCGTTTAACGTCATTCAAGGTCATTGAATTCGGCGCCAATTGAGAGCCAGTGTACGACTTCCTATTAGTGATTAATAGTAACCTAGGCCCTATCTCTCACCGTTACTGAGATACAGCGACTTATTCGCCAAAAATCACAAATTTTGCCTACCCCCCTCTCATTTAGCGCCCTCGTTCGGGGTGACCCCCTTCGAATTTATGGTAAAGCTTTACGGTTCCTGAAACTAGAGTCTTCCACGCACCCGATGGTGAAGATTTGGTAATCCTAGCTTGCACCGTTTTTGACTGATCCACCCGTGTGATGGACAGACAGACAGAATTGCGATGGCTAAGACTCGCTGAAAGGAGTAGCTGCTTTCGCGCGTAAAAATGTTAACGGACAAGAGAGAAGACTATGCCTATGTACACAAACTTTAGGCTGTCTTCTAATTTCTTGCCTTTCACGTAAAGCCTACAACTAAGCAAATATCGGTGGTGTGAAATAAAAATGATACAGGTCTTCAAGTGCAAAATATCTAGAAATTTTAGTTCATCTGGCACAATTACACATAGAATATCGGTGTAGTAGGTTTTCTGTAGTAACTGAGACTGCAGTCGACGTATAAGGCCTACAGCTAAACCCGATATGCAACATCGATTGATGCTATGCGTGTGACGAGAATCATTGTACGTTCGAATCAATTTCTGGTCATTCTGTTTAAAGGATTAAGATGAAGCTTACAACAATTATGCGCGTAAAAATTATAACGTATTATATAATTATATCCTACGGCCACAACAATTGAAGAAGCATTACGCCTATAGGCCTATGCAGACTGACAAACGCAGAAATGCGACTATAGGCCTGCCGGTACGATAAAATTAGCCTACTGCAAGCATCTGTAGCCTGCAGATGTAACCAAATAAAAATGAAGCTCCGAAAATTTTCAGCTAATACAACGCAACGCTTAAACTAAACGTTAGTTAGCCTAATCAGTTCTGAATACTCGCCGTCGGTAGCTGATAACTTCTCCAATCCAGCGTGCTGCTGGCCGATGCGTTTCGTCGAAAGCACACTGCGAATATACCTGTAGAGCAGAGCTTCTGTTTTAACGAATGGTCGCTGCACACACAAACCCGGGTCTACAGGGTATATCAGACAGTGTGCCATAGCGGAAGGAAACTCACTGCGTCCGTCGTAGCTGTTGCATCAGCCTGTAGAGGTTTTCCACACCGCGGCGAAGAAGATAAGTATGCAGTATATGCAGTAAACTCTGCAGTGGCGGCCGCAGCCATCACGTTATTTTTTTTCTCAGCAGCATCGCGGAAAAGCGGCAGTGACTAGCGACGCGTTCGCCCCCTGGCGACTACTGGCGAACGACGCCGAATATGCACAGCATACTGGGAGGCCGACGATGCTGCCAGCCAGCCAATGTGCCGTCCCACTTCAGCATACGTGCCGACACAGTGTGCCACGTACCACGGCCTGTCAGTGTCAGTCAAGACGTGCCGACAACTGTCGCAGCCAGCTGCTATCGACCGTCCCTCGATCTGTAAAGACGTAGCTACATCGGCCGCCAGCCCGCCACTGACGATCTTACAGAGCGACGTAACTAAACTGAATTGAACTGGCATGATTCAATTTCATGGTTTAGTTTTTTGACGAACTGGGCATGCAGTAATGCATTACAGTAGGCACCGTCTAACAGCGTCTATGTTCTGCATGACTACGCTCACGTACGGATTTACCAATGACCAATAGGCTCGCTCTGCTTGCCCAATTGTCAGCTTGTTAAAAACTAAATCGTGTCAGTTCAGTTATGTCGCTCTGTACGCGCCTTTAGTCACCAACTCACCAGAATCTCGAATTAAAAACCATGTAGGCTACACAGCTGATTAAACAACGGCAATAAAAAGTAAGACAAAATACAGCAATGAAGTGGAAAAATTATCAGTACTCAATACATTTGATTTGCATAAAGTTATACTACATAATTTCGCACAGCACGGTATCAGAAACATGGTATTTTCTACAGAGTTCATCGCAACTTTTATCTGTGTAGATTGTAGAATAATACTTGGCCAACCACAACCAAAAAGGTTTTTGTTTGCTATTTTTGGCGTTTTAGAGAATACTTACTTACATACTTATTTATTTGCGAAGTTCGAGTAAGACGCTCTAGTTGACGTCGCATCGAACTACAGTAATTACTTCCGATATTCTGGCTTGCTGTTGAGCAGTACTCATAATGCTGCAAATAACTAAGCTATGCATTGCGGCTGGACAATTTGAGAAATATACTTTAGCTGTGAGAAAGTGTGTGTGTTCTAAACTCTTTTTCACATTTCAGTATGGTTATTAACGCCAACTTTTATGACATTATAAGAGAAAGAAAATAGGCTAGTCTGTTTTCGAGGCAGCTAGAAGTGGTTTAGTCATAGTAGTTTAGACTTCACTGCGCTAGAAAACTGATCTACTTATACAAGAGCAGTTTAATAAAGCACGACTGTATTACATGGTATAGTCTACGCGATGCTTGCAATCTGGTAAAACAGATTTACGAGACTGGTCGGTGAATCAGTAACTTAAGCAAAGGAGAGAGAGACCCACACAGCGTCGGCACACTCGCTAGCGTGTCGGCACAGTTTCGTTCTGGGTGCGTCTGTCCGATCTTCGCTTCGGCGCGGCTCGCATAGAAGCGAGCGACGTGATATGTCAAGGTCAAAGTGACTGCAGTGTTGGTAGCTGGCTGGCGCATCGGTCCGTGCTCACAGCTCGCTGACTGCCGATCAATGACAGCTGCTCTAAAGCACCACCTCCACGTCACTGAAAATCAATATTCACCATTCAGCGGTTGGTTAAAATTGTGACTGTTGGGCGCCCTAGTATACACTGTGTTCGCGGAAAAAAGTAACCCCTTGGACAATAAGCAGCAGAAATGTAAAATATGCACGAATCCGAATAAAATTTCCTACACTTGATGCCCACTAAATCCGCAAAGTAACCGCCAAATTTCGTTTTAAAATTTTATCTAGTAGCCAACTTATTAATTTTTAAAAGATCAATAACAAAATGTCTCCGTTTTTTTTCTATATGACGTAGTAGCGTTATTACTGGAAGTGACGTTGTGTTCACGCAATCGTAAACGATGCACGTGCTTTTTCCGCAGCATATAGTTTTTAGTTAAAGTGCTGAGGCAAGAAAAAGCGCACGGTGATCATGGAATTTCCTAACAGGCAGTGGAAACTGGGCACTATCTGGACTGAAAACATTGTTGCGACTTCTTCACCTATCAACAAAAAATGCGCGTGCCAACCGGGCGGGCACGTAAGACCGTGCAACCGACAACTCGTGAAACCAACCCCGGATTTTATCACTTCATTTCTGTGGAGTGGCCAACCGTTCTGGCCTCAACCCAGCGGTGAGGAACGGTGGCATGTCTGCTTGCTGCAAATCGCGGGTTTAATTGTTCGCTGACACGGGCAATGGATGGCTGCATATAGTGTCCTGCGGTATCATTAGCTCATCCCAATCGGCTGCCACTTCCGAGATTATAAAAGCGCTTTTGGTCTTCAGTCCGTCTCATGTAAGAAACGCCATCGCAATTAGGCCTACCGGACTTTACCTTTAGCGGTGTTGATTACCAGGTTTGGGGGGAAGCTGCAGGAGCGTGTGTACCACATGTGTAGCCGGATTCATAACGTCGACCAGCTGAAGTTGCGCCTGATCAATGAGTGTGAACATTTCCAGCAGGAGCTAGTTCATCGATGAAGCGATCAGGCAGTGGCGCCCACGTCTTTGAGTTTGCATCCGCGGCCAGATGGAGAACACATTGAACATAAACTTTTGGTTTGCTTGATATGCACAGTTTGACCGTCACAGTTCATGCGGTTGACATTTTGGGGCGACGTCACTAGTCTCAACCCCCTATAACTGTTGACTGCGAGTAAAATTGAACTGCCATTTTTGAGCAAACGAATAGATTAATACTGAGGTTACACTACTACTTCAATGCAGTGGCGTCGTTTCAATAAATCATTGGGGGTCTCAGTAGTCCTTTGGTGTGTCTCAATCTATGTAACGTAACACATTAACACTGTTTCAAAAGTGCAGTTTAGAAGAAAAAAAATTAAAATTATAAATCCTTGGGGTGACGGCAGACCCCTTCGGCTCCCGCCCCGTAAATGACTTCCCTGCTTCAATAAGTTAGCAAGCCAGTAAATTTGATATCGTAGCTACGTGCTTACGTGGTCGAACTCGAAACTCAAACTACATTTTAAAATTTGTATCATTTTTGTCAAAAATCTCTAATAAACTATTTAATTCCAGATTTTTAAATGATCTCCACCTTTAAGCTGCTGCTTGGGCGCTGTCGCCGCTGCTAAACTCTGAAGTACACAGAACGAATGGTACGAAAAGTCCATAATTCGACTCGAATTATTGACGTGAGGCGTGTGAAACGAGCTTTACGGCTAGTGCTTAGCGCGTTGGGCAGCATTGCTCTGGCGCTCATTATGCCCGGTTTCTCTGCTCGCTTCACTTTCTCAACCCAGACAGACAGACAGAGGGTGGTACAGTTGCCAGCAAGACACACGCCGGACTAGAGAGCCGCTTCAGTTGTATGCTGGCACAGCTGTTCGCTAATAATGTATTTACTGCCTCTAGGCAACGCGGCTCGCCTCACACGGGCCCATCTCCAACAACAGTGCCAATTTTTTTTGCCGTTCAGCTCGATAAAAAAACTACTAGGAAAAAACGCTACCAGTCGCGTCACATCTGCTCTCCGTTTCTGAATGTATAATTTTAAAAATAACAGCAGCAATTTCCTACTGTGCTCTACGCTGCGATTTAGACACGGACTAGACAAAATGTCAAACGAAAACTTAGAGAAAATCATCTAGGCGTACATCTCATGTCCAGTGATTAAGAAATTCATAAAGATGCAGTGTAAATAGATGCCCAGTAATTACAAACAAAATAAAACGTAGGCCTATAAGAGATTTATTATTGTAATATTCAACGTGCGTTTAATTTATTATTATTTAATAACCAAGTAACCAGAGAATTAGGTAACAATAGAATTAAATCTGCTGCCTATAAATCCTATGAAATCGGTTAATGGCGTGGTTTTATTATATTAGCTCACTTATAGGCTACTTGACTAAAACGACGGATGTCCGCTTGTAATCGTTTCTTGGTTGACATACTTTTGTGTCAATTTGGCAATTTGAGCTTTTCCATCTTCATGCTTCAGAAAGTCACTGGGTTAGACATGACTCCCGAATGTCGATGTTTCTTAATTTATGGCCCAAAGAGAACTGTCATCGTATTACGAGGCAATTACCGCACGGCGACATCAAGTGCTGCCATCTAGTGAATCATTTAGACTTGACGACGCTACATGGTGAGCGTGCTTTGGTGGTGGTCGCTGCAAATAATTGACAACAGTGGATACACTCGTTACTAGGTCTATACAGATTAAATATAAAAAAACTTACCAGTTTACATTACTGTGTAAGTGCGACCAAGTCACACATCCAAAACAGCAGAAATCATTTTATTAGGACACAGTGATAGAATGACGAACTGGCTGCCCTTACAAACCATGTGACGTACGTGACCCCATTTAACGTTTTCCACCCCGCATTATTCCGTAATCACGCCAATGCCAGCGAAAAAGTCCAACAGAAGGCACTTCCGTGGCATGTCATCTATCGTACTTGTATTGTACTTGCCGTCAAGCTGCTCGTTTCGTAAAAATCTATTCATTTTCGAACGGCACACCCAATTCAAACCATAGACACTAAATTTTGGGAGTAAACATGTACCATGTCCCTAAAAACTACCAACTGACAACGGGATAAGTTTTGCCGCTCCGTGGGACGTTCAAGAACCAAAAAGCTTTCAGCTTCAGGGGGCGACGCCCCCCTGACCTCCCACCAGGGGCTCTGCCCCTGGACCCCGCTGGGGGCTCCGCCCCCAGACCCCCGTTATAGGCTCGCGCTCCACGAGCTCGCCATGGCCCCGGCCACTCCTTGCTCCCCCAACTTTCAAACACTTCCAACGCCCATGCTTACTAGTCATTTGTAGCAACCTTGGCCATATCTTTCACCGTTTCTGAGATACGACCAGTTTTTCGTTGAAGAACGCACATTTTTAACCCCCCTCCAGGATGTGCACGAGACCTTCTGAGCCGAGACCGAGACGAGACGTTGCAGCTTCCGAGACGCTGGCCGAGACCTTTAAGCTTCCGAGACGGAAACTTCAACGTCTCGGCGAGACGTTTTCCGTGACGTATGGTAAAACACATTGACAATAAAAAAATTATACTGATTACGGTAATTAACTCGCACCATGGTAAGCGCTTTCTGTTTGTGATATTGTGTGATTTTGCACTTTAATTATATCACTAAATAATTAACGGCTTGCACCATAAAGAATTGCAACTGCAGTGCTGTAGATAGGAGCCATCATGTTTATCGCAATTTGCAAGCAACTGAAATTAGTGAACTACAGCTGATAATAGTCTTATACGTCGTCTACATTTGGCTGATAGTATTTATTCTGACATCATACACTTTTTCTTCATTGCGACTAGGTCATTTTATGACGAAAAAGACTGACATGACATAATTCTGCTTTATGATAAATAAGTAAATGAAAGAGTAAAAAAACTGTAAACGAATATGTCTAAGCCACAAATGTCATGCTGGTTAGTATCGCTGTAACTGCAGCTACAGCTGCAGCTACAGTATGCACGGCGCTCGCCTTCACAAAATGTCTCGACGAGACGCAATGGCCCGAGACCCGAGACGAGAGCGAGACGAGACGTTAGTACGTCTAGAGACAGTTTGACCGAGAGCACATCCCTCCCCCTTTTATTAAACTCCAAATTTAAAAATGTTTTTTCTGTTACGTAACGGAAATTTTCCACGCAAAGAGCCTTGAGACAAGACTAATTATTTGTGCTAAAAGTTTTCCTTAAGACTTAGCGGTTATAGGCACAATACGTTCGTTACAAACAGACAACAGACAGACAGACCTTTAAGCTTACAGCTTAACGGTCGGCCCAAAAATGACTGTCGCATTTTTGTCGTTGCTTATTAAAATTTTGATCAAACAGAATATAAGCCTACGAAAATAGGTGATATAGGCTACCACGGTATTTTCAAGCGTACTGTATAGTATAGCCAAGCATATGAAATGCTACAGTGATAGGTTAACCGCTGCCTGGCAGGTAAGTGCTCGTAAATGCATTTAATCCTCATTAGGATGCCATGGACGCTACAAGCACCGCGCGCTGCATGCTAACGATATTATGACGACTTGATCGGCAGGGGTATGACACATGACAGTGTGCGCATGCCACAGTCTTGTAGTCGTATTGTTTAATACAGCCTGTCAGTCAAGGGTCTGGATGACCCTCGGATACTTTAATGACGTCCACGTGTGCCACTGCAGCATTGTCAATAGATGTCATCTCTCATGCGCGAACACGACGAAGTTAGGAAGCCACATTATTTATAAGCACTTAATGCAATGCGCACATGTCAGTAACAGTGATGAGATATACATATAGGTTGACAAGACAACCATGCTGTACAGTCTACAGTGTACGACCTTGGAGTCGAAGCGAGTTCAAAGAACTATGTCGTCTGGAATCGGACAGTCGCGGCTGCGGTCGTCGCGAAGAATGTCTTTATTTATGTGGTTATTGTGATGCGTACGGTACGAAGTTGTCATCGAGCAAGATTAAGAAATTAAGGAATCGCTGCACGCGTCGTATTACCGACTGCCGACTGCGTTAGCCTACGTTCATGCTGTAGGCCTAATTATGACAATAAACCGTTCAGAAATGAAGACGTCGCACTTCTGCAGTGGTTTATTCACCGAGAGTTTCGGAATTATAGCCATATACGACGGACGGTGTTGCGTTTTATATCAGTCAGCCAACAGGACGAGCCAACTGGTCATTGGTCGACGCGTACGTGGGCGTAGTCACGTAGCCATCGACGTCCTTAGATGATGTTTATTATAATGCACAATAACTGCTTGTCCATTGGTCACTTCGTCAAAAACTGAACCGTGTCAGTTTATTTCAGTTCAGTTACGTCGCTCTGTGCTCACCACAAGAATGATTAAACCGATGTGTTCTACGGCGAAAGTGGGTCAACGTGACCTGCTGCTGAAGCTGGTTGGTAACCATGACAACGCCGTGATGCTACGGACGGTCTCGAATCAATCAGGCATGTTCAGCTTCAGTTTTGGATGAGTCACGCCGCAGCAAAATGAATCGTATTTCACTCCGGGCCGATACGTATTTCGATAGGCTGTGCATGGGACGACAGGTGTGATGAGCCACGTATTCTCTAACAGGAAATTGGTCACACGCAGGTAAGACGCCGCCAGGCTCATCAGCCGCGGTTATTGATGCCGATAGTCAGAAGTAGGCCGACTTAAAACAAAATATCAGTCACAGCAAGTAAGAAAGTATGACCTGGTTTTTAATTTGTCTATAGCGTATTGAATGTAAACAAGAAATCCGAGCTGATGCTCGTGAGACGCGCGACAGCATTGCTGTAGCTAAAGTATATTCGGCGCAATTCACTGTTGAAATATGCGCCACGGTCTGACCTCGCGAAAATGTCGCTAAAAATCCTCCATTTTGGATTTTGGTACTCACTGAAAGCTCTTTAGCAGTGCTTGTTTTGATAAGAGGTTTGCTTATCTGCAATCGTTGTCACGCTAGACTACAGAGGAGTGAAATAGCGATTTCTTAGGGGTGTGCCTCTTGACACTCACGTTTGAAGGCAATTTTTTACTTAGCCGCACAAAATTAATTCGCAAACAAGAAATATTTTTTGATTGTGAGCAATCTAATGTAGGCCTACTCCTCGCGCGCATTATTTTTCCTGTATTCTTTGAACTGATTTTTTATTTTTTTCGGCTTGTATTAAAGACCCTGCGTCTATTTAAGACCCGGCTTACCAATAATAGACAAGCGTCGAGGTCATTGGTAGAAAATTCCCTTTCCAAAGTTCGCAAAATATTGCCCGAGGTCGAAGTAACCATATCACTCTCGGTGGGCCATTTTCTATGGGTGGTCGACGGTGACCATGCGTCTAACTTGCACCGTTTTAAAAATATGGCTATTTGAAGTTTTTCAGGAAGGCTCTTTTAGGAAGTGGTCGGTCGGTCGTCGGTCGGTCGGTCTTCAGTATTACACTGATCTCATATACTCCTCGTCGGTACGTTAGGAACGTAGCGCGCGAGAAGTGAAAACTAGAGACGTACGCTAGGCCTATCATACGGTGAAAACCCTGAGTCTTTATCTTACCTGAACTGAAATCGGCAACGGGACGAGAAAACAGGACAGACGAACAAAATTACGATAGCTAGTGCGCGCTTAGCAATATGTGGCGTCACGCGTTAAAAACCTCGAACGCGCTCGTTGTGTGGGTAAAACGAAATTGAAATGTTGAAATGTCTTCCAAAAGTAGACAGAGAGTGTGTGCTGGTTCTTGGACAGTTCGAAAGAAAGAGCGTTCCAAGTGGATAGACCCATAGGCTAGATTGCGCAATCCAAACGCACGCCTACATTGTCACGCGTGGTATAATTTACGTCAGAGCGTAATTTAATCGTGGATTTGTACAAATTGTATGCCAAAACATCTTTTGTACGTTCACTAAAACAGTTATAAGCAGTAGGTTTTGAGTACAACTGCTTGTGGTAGGCATCAGACGAAGAGTCTGCCACAAAGTAGATAGGAGGATGTCGCCCTCTGTCGAATCTAATTGAATCACACAAATGTGAACCGTCACCGTGCGAACGTATGGCGCGAATCGTGTCGATGGAACGAAATTTAGGCCTTGTGTTGAAATTAGCATAAACAAGACAGATGTCCGTACGACTGTAAGAGTAATTTATTACTTCACACCCAGAGCGAAACGTACGCAGCGCTACAAATTTGCAGAGAAGGTTTATTCTTTTTTTTCTCATATTTTATCTGCTCACATTGTGTGCGGGCACCGTGATCGAACGCTGGAAAGGTGGGCCTATTCAAGCATTTGGCCGGCTACATCTTTTTGGTTCTTTATGATAACTATAGTCTAAACTACACTTTTAATAAAAATTGCTAACAATGTTTTAATTTTAAAAAATGCTAACTATCAATAAAAACCGAAAGAATTGATTGTTTTCAAAATTGTCAATTCAACAGTGTTGCAAAAACATTTTTGCGTGCTTTTTAAATAACGCTAACGCTACAAAAATTTGCGCAAAATACTAACTAAAATTAAAATATCAACAATTTGTTGGGCAGTGTGCTGTAAGTTTATAACTAATTCGTAGCAAATAAAAGACATATAGCAAAACTACAATAAGTTGTACAGCGCCCATAGCAGAACAGGAAGCCTAAAAAGAATCCACAGTATTTCACAATTTTAGGATATTGTACAGCTGCCTCTTGTATAATAGTTCAAGAACAAACACATGTTAAACTTTTGCTTAAATTTTTACATGATATGTTACTAATGAATAATCATGTTTAGCCATCTTTATAGAATTTTTACAATGGCTAGCGTCTAGTCCATATGACACCTATAATATGATAAACTTTCGTTCACAATTAAAATTTAAACAATTGTGTGAAAAATTTGGCGACAGTCTTAAAGATAGACTCTAAACAATGCTACATGCCTACAGTATTCCACAAGTACGTTTTTGTTATTTTGTAAAAAATGAAAATTAAGAAATAAATGAGTAATTTAAGACAATGTTGTAAAACAAGTATGTAGGCCTATGTTTAATAATTTTTTTCATTGTGTTGCTAATTGCATAAAATTGATTCAGAAAAAAAGTAGAGAATAAAACGTAAACACCATCAAGTATTTTTGTATTAAGTGTTATGCATAACTATTTTGACGTACAAAAAAATTGTTTTGCGAGAATGCTTTGAACTGACTGCAGTGATTATCGCACGCATTTATAAGGTCCGCACTTCGTGCAATTTGAGCTTTCGATACATTGTCAAACTACTTTATTATTATTTGTTAGAAATTATTATAACGCATGAATTTTTGTATCATCTAAACTTTCTCTAGTTTTTTTGTTGTATGGCCTAAAGTGAATAAGTGTACGGCCATTCGTTATCGTACAATGAAGATAAGCCTAATCCTACAAATATCACACGTGGGCCTATCCTGCGTTTATAGATTAACCGGCATCATAAAATTTAGTTACGTAGTTTTTGCTTACATTAAACTTTTATTAGTTATATATGTTTACTATTAACTAGTACGAATATTTTTTTGTATAGATAAAATTACCATGAATGTTTTAATTTTCAAAAAAAGCCCAATACCAACAAAAACTGAAGACGGATTATTAATGCAATGTTTAATTCAACAGTGTTGCAAAACAATTTTTGCGTGTTTTTACATAGCGCTAATAATACAAAAATTTGCACAAAATATAAATAAAAAAAAACAATTATTTTTACACGATAATCACAGAATTTTATAGGCTTATATGTCTTTGTGACGATTATTGTATGTTGTTTTTTACCTTTCGTAATTGCATTATTTTAAGTTGTGTAAAATGTAACTCTGTGACTACGTATCAATTCTTTTTCTTTAGTCGAAAGTCCGTTAATTTTAGCAAAAGAAAAAGAATTGATACGTAGTCACAGAGTTACATTTTACACAACTTAAAATAATGCAATTACGAAAGGTAAAAAACAACATACAATAATCGTCACAAAGACAT
>Ga0209367_1004439_pt1 | contig 19330 bp, 10 predicted proteins | sample WorMetLIZISLAND2_FD_187412 | JGI IMG/M metagenome (GOLD analysis project Ga0209367, IMG submission 187412) | Marine gutless worms symbiont microbial communities from Max Planck institute for Marine Microbiology, Germany - Olavius geniculatus... ...
TCCTAGGGGGGTTGTGTCCGGGGGGTTATGTTCGGACACCAGTGTTGTAACATCATCTACTGCCATCCAGTGCTTGGAAACATTGATACACTCAGTTGGTAAATGCTTATTTTACTTTGTAGCATTTTAAATAATCAAAGTTTGTCATCAGTTAGAATTCAGCAAGATCAATGTATTTACTGCAGCTTAGTTATCCATAGACTGCATTTTGCTTCATGTCTGTGAAACTCAAATGAAGGGCAAAGGGGGGAAAGCCTCAAATGGGGGGATGGCCCCCCAGATCCCTCCTTGGCGCCGCCACTGTAATCTGGTAGTCTAAAAGGGATGTCAGACGAACGACAAAATCGGCCTATTTTGTCGTTCGTCTGACATCCCCTTAAGTTTTCGACTGGCTGGAGGTAAGCAAGCGGTTGTGTGCGGGAGGGATCGGCCAATAACAGTGCGTCACCGGCGACGCGGCAGATTGGCTCAAGGCGGCGACCAACAGCGTGCATTACAGTGACGAGGGCGGCGATTGTTAAGAATATGACAGTCGACAACCGCACGACGTAGTGAATGGCCCGCCGTTGAGACAGCGAATGAAGTTGTGTCAACACTAAAACTGTCAGTCTGCCATTCTCTTCGACTGACGGGCACCGTGTGTGTGCGTGTGTGTGGTCTCAATCAATCGATCAGTTAGGCCTACGCCGGATCAATCAGTCATCTGTATATACACTGTATGAGCGCGGAGTGTCGGTCGGTCGCTGATGGCAGGAGTAACTGCGGATGTGGTCGTCTATCGGTCTGCTGCAGCAGCCGCTGCTGACCGTCCTACCTCCTCCACGGTCCGCCACAACAGGACTGCCTTTCGGTGAGTCGGTCATGCGCCTTGGAATGTAGGCTAATTTACATGCTCTTCGTCTGTAGCTAATTTGTTTACCGTGAATATAATTAACACCACTCTGCACGTGCGATGTACACTGCGAACTTTAACCCTAACCGAACGTTTGTGCTAAAAATTGGCACACGGATTAGTTAAGCCCTGGAAAACGTTTACACCGATTTTGGTTTTTTATACACTTTTGTTTTAGGAGGCCGTACTGGGCAGATAGTGGCAGCCTCGTTGTCATTTTCTTTATAATAGAAGAGCGAAAAAGAAGAGACGGGATCGATAGACAGATTGACTTACAGGGGTGGGGCAAGATGTTTTAAGATGCATCCGGTCATTTCATGCATTGCCCGGCATAAGTAATGATGAAATTCAGCAGTGGAACACGATGCAAGGAAACAGGACGAGGGAGCGATAGTTAATTGGGGTTGAGTCACTTGGGCGACAAACTGACTGGTCGACAGCTTGTGGGACAAGAAATTTTAGCTAATGCTCACGAGACGCGAGAAAGCTTATAGCAGTTTCGGTTCACGCTAAGTTAATATATAAATACCAAATTCTCTATCTGGATCGCATAACGATAGTAGCGTGGCATCACCTTGTAAATGATATAGACTTGTGTCGCAGCCCGAAATCGCCAAAAAATCCATAAAACTCCCAATTTTGGCGTTCAAGGTCATTCAAGGTCATTGAATTCGGCGCCAATCGAGAGCCAGTGTACGAATTCCTGTTAGTGATAAATAGTAGCCTGGGCCCTATCTCGCACCGTTACTGAGATACAGCGACTTATTGGCCAAAAAATCGCAAATTTTGCCCACCCCCTCTCATTTAGCGCCCTCGTTCGGGGTGACCCCTTCGAATTTATGGAAAAGCTTTACGGTTTCTGAAACCAGAGTCTTCCAGGCACCGGACGGTGAGGATTTGGTAATCCTAGCTTGCGCCGTTTTTGACTGATCCACCCGTGTGACAGACGGACGGACGGACAGACAGACAGAATTGCGATGGCTAAGTAGCTGCTTTCGCTCGTAAAAAATCTTGTACGCCCTACAGGTGGCTGCATTGGCTGCTGGTAGGACTTTACAAATATCGTGCTGTAGAGTATCAATGCAGATATAAAATTTATATCAGCTTAACTCCTGTTGATTGACGTGACGGCACAGGTCGACGAAAGGCGCGTCTCGTCAGCGTCGCAGTCTCATCAACAGCGAGATCGTTGCGCTGCGCCAGCTGCTGCCAGTCAATGACTGTGCACGTCAAAGACTCTCACAGCTACAGACCATGTCGTTGGCGTGCATTTGCATCCGAAAGTACCAGCTGCTCGGCGCACGTAAGTCTGCTCTTATCATTCACGAATTCACAAATTAATGTAGTCTACATTGTAGCAACGGACGTTATTCTTCACGTTTTCCAGAGGCGGAACACGTTTTCTAACTATTTTTAAAATAAAGCTTAAGTGAAAAATAATACTTTTATTCTACAATCGTTCATGTAGCTGAAAAAATGACACAGTTAGAATGATGTGCAATTATTTTTAGAGCATTACGATAATTTTATTGTTTTTTTCTATTTTGTACACTACGGTTTTAAAATGAAACGCAAAACATGCACAAATTTAATCCAAATCTGCCTTTTACCAAATTCACATCTGCGACGCCGACGGTGTAAATTGAATTAAATGACAGTGGACGAACTTCGTCATTATTTGTAATTAACAGTGATATTCACAAATTGTTTTAGCCTCTACGAACAGCGTCAGTCGTGAAGCCTACGCCGACAACTTGTTTCATTTTTGCCAGGTTAGTTTGAATAAAGCACTGCACTGTTTGACACTCAAAGTGGAAAAAATAGCTTAAATCGTCGATACTAACAGTCAAAAATTTTTTGTGATAGTAGAAATCGTAGTACTGTAAGAAACGAAACAGTTTTCAGTTTGATCTGCAGCAGATTTTAATTTTTTTATGAAATTATGCATGACATTGCATAATGCGCATCAAAAATTCAAATTTTGTATTGCTGTTACTTTTTATATATTTTAGAATATAAAAAAAAATTAAAAATCATCTGAAGTTTTTTTGTGTTTTAAAACTTATTGGACTAATATGCGGATGCTGAATTTTGAGTTACGCATTTTGAGTAATTCAAAAATTATAGGCACAAATCACTGATCTGGATCAGTGTTATACTCCGTTCTTCTTGGCATGTTTAAGCTTATCGTTTACGGTGGACGATATAATGCGCATGCGCATTTGTTAGTGTTTAGTATTTCTATATTTAGGCCTATGCACACTTGTCGTCGCAAGTAATGGCAGATGACGGCGAAAGAAAACACACAGAAGACAACGAGCGTCAGAAAGTATTTTAGTTTTATCAATTGAAACAAAGCTGTCGAAGTCAGTTACAGTGTAGATAATATGGCAGTTTGCATGCAGCAACCATACTGCTCAAAAACGTATAAATAGCATGCGTGAGAGAGTACTAAGAAGAACGTAAGCTGCAGGTCGACGACGCGGCGCTACGCTGAAGGAACCGACGGACAGACGAACAGGCGTAGTAGGTCTACAACTGGATGCCGCAGGCCGACAGAGCGGAAGTGTATGCTCGCTGGTTAGTCATTGTGTGGTCGAACGTACGCTGCCAGTGGCGACGACGATTTCGGTCTTGAATCGGTCGCTGCAGAGACTCGATCGAGTAAAGTTTGTGATGCCGCCGTCGCCGCCGCCGCCGCAGGAAACGATACCATGCCGAACGCAGTGTTGCCTGTAACAGTTGCGCAGAGTCGCCACGCTTGGCTGCGGAACGTAAAAGCCGCCATGCGCAGCGCCGCGCACTATTGGTATTGGTGTAAATGTAAGCAGAACCGCCGCCGTTACAAATTTACGTGCAGATTTCTACGCACATGCATTATGTGGAGTTTTTACACGCATACGTAATTGCGTAGGATATACGTAACATAAAACTGATTTTGGCTGATTAAATTTTGGCTCATTGGCTCAGCAGTAGGCCTACATGATGTGGATGTACCGAAGATTATGGCGTAAAAGCTGGGTAGAAAATGTATAGGCCCTAGTTCTTTGTTGAACGACTGTCTAATAAACAAGCGTCGAGTACGCCTACTACTGGGCTGCCCAGATGAAGAATAGAGATCGAAGAACTGCGACCACGGAATCACCCACGCACACGCACGACGTGACGACATGACCACAGTTCACACGCCTCGTTAAGACAGACAAACATGGCACTATGAAAATTAACAGTTTCACCACTCCCTAAAATTGCCCTTATAATAACATGCACAAACAAGCCTTAAACAGCGATGTTACTCGTGTTAGTGATGTTTTGTTTCTTGTTATTTCTAGTCCTATCAACAGCCTGTCATGTTCTTAGAGTTAGACACGTAACTGCATGTGCTGTTTGTTTGTTACTTACTGCTTTGTGTCCTAGGCGTTGCCGGGATTCCTGCTTGTCGTAACATTGGACGGCAAACTCGTCTACGTCTCAGAAAACGTTACCGACTACCTCGGCCATACGACGGTGCAAACATGCGTGCTAATTACGCTTACACTATATATTAGAGAGGAGGCAGTCGTAGGAAAAAATCTATCTGAAGGCAATTAATCGATAAGCTATACACGTCGTTTAGCCAACTATTACTTTCAATATAGATAAGAACAGTTTTAGACTAAATAATAGCATTTGTTACTATTTGTTTCACTTAGCCCTCTACGACGTGACAAAATATCTGAACGCTTTCGTGAAATTGTAATTGAAAATTTAAAAGTGGCGTGCAGGAAATGTTCAACGATAAATATAAGCAAAGCGAGGCTTCTGCGACTAGGCCCGTGCGTTCGAGTTTCAAATGACGCACATGCAGTTCTCTTAATCAGCAGCAGAATTAATAAGAAGCCGCTGTCAAGCAAAGAAGAACCTAAAGACGTATTCGGTTTCGTCGTTTACGATAGCTGACAACAGTTCGCTTTATGAGACTTGGATATGATGCAGCTGACTATCACCAAGCTTTGTCGAATTTCACTCGACACGAGACCGTCTTTATTGCTTTTAGCTTTGACTGATGCCACTGAAGACAGTTCGACTAAAATAGCATGGTAAAAACTGCTAGAATGAGTGAAAAGTCTATTAAGTACTGAGTGGTGTCGATTACGACAAAATGTTACGTTAGTTTGCCACTTTAGGTATGGCCTAAATCTACTCAGATGAAGTAAGGAGAAGTAAGTAAGGAGAGACAGACGGATTGACAAAACATAACAGTAACATAGACTTGCAGTAACTGATAAAAAACGCAGTAGGCTAATACGACAACATAAATGATTTACGCAAGCGGTATTATGCATTTGTGTAAGCTACTTGCTACATCAGTTTTAAAATATGTTTGAAGTTCTGCTCAAAATGTCTATGATTTACGTTATCTTAAACTTTGAACGACCTTCTGCTACCGTCTATAACTACAGTCCTGATGTTATATGCCATCAACTACATTAGAACTGATAGCTGCACTGTTGCTGTTGTATACGCGTAAAATTATTTGAATCATATCCGCAAAAATAGCCGGTATCACATGATTCGAATTTGCTGACCAGAACAATCTGTGACGATTAAATTTCGTAACGATTACTTTCAACTTTCGTGTGACGCATGTAATTGCAGAAAATTGCGTGTTCCAATGAAGAAGTGCTAGTCTCTCTCTCTATAGGCAATGTCGCCAAAACGACGCCATCGTAAGCTGATGGCATTGGCTAATTAACTCCGGTAGCTTAGCGTGCTACGGTTGACTGCGCTTACAGGCAAACGCGCATATTTAGTCGACTGATTTCCTTGCATTAAGTTACACGTATATAATATGCAGTCAATGGTATTGCAGTTTTTGTGCACTGCGCAGCCAGCGGTGAACCGTTGTGTTCAGCGACGCGCACCGAACGCCAGTTCCGCTGTAAAGTTAGGCTTACACTTTAGCGCGACGCTTAACTCGATATATCTGAATCATTGCTTTTTACCACAAAATGGATTCATCTCAGTACAAAGCTCCGTAGTACATGTATTTCTATCCAACATCAAACCAAATTGTCCTTTCCCTTTTATTCGTCGACATTCATCACTTATCATTCAAAAGGCCTACGCCAGTTTGTACGAAAAGACACATAATATGTGTGGCCTAAATCACATATTGACATGTGCTGTGAAATCTAGCGATATTCTGCCGTTATTAAAACATTGAAACTTACTCACTTACTGACATGTAGGTCTACTAATTAACTTCCTTACCAGAATGTTTAATTGTCACCGTACGTACACAGTGAGTCAACAACAATGAAGCTAGGCCGTCAGTACTCTTGTCCACTTCACAACTTCGCCAATTAAACAGCGAATTGAATTATTTTCAAAGTTATACTCTGGCACATACAGCAGGAAACTTGCAATAAATCGCCTGTGAAAATAATTACCAGTATGATTACATGACAGCTTACTGTCGGGCTAATGAGTAAAGTCACTTGCTTGGTCATTAACTTGACAGTACGAGACGAGATTATCTTTCGTCTCAACGCTCGTCGTGGGTCTCTCTTTACTTATCCATTATAGACTCTTACGTGACTGAATGTACTGTGAAATATTATTCTGTTAGTGTTGTTTGTTGCCAGGTGGACATGATGTCGCAAGGCGACAGTATCTATGACTTTGTCGACCGCCGTGACCATGCGGCGTGGAAGTCCAACCTGTCGCAGGCGAGCAGATCGATCAACCAGGCTGGACGTCGTCATGAGTCGACCGACAGAGTAGACAGACGTCGTACGACGTCGAATGTCAGTGCCGAGCTTCATGACCGAGCGTTCTACTGCCGCATGTACCGCGCTCGCAACTGTCGACGTCTGCCACCGGCTTGCGCTGAACACAAGGTCTGCACGTCCTTTCCAAGCTTCGCCGGTCCTCTAAATGGTTGGCGTCTCGACACTAAACACTATAATAAAACTAGAAAGCAGTCATAGCCCGCAGGTACCTCCGCCAAGGCAAAGCTATTCGCCAGGTGGTGTCACCATCTTCGCTTTGCCAGCGGTTTCCTTATGTCCCCTTTAACGCAATGGTAACGAAAATTTCAAAGTGATCCAGAATCCAGGATTCCAGCCGGATCACGCCCAAAATTGAATCACTGGTAGTTTGTGCCATGCCCGACATACCCTCAAAATTTCAGAAAGATCCGTCCATAACTTTTCGACTTATCTTGCTCACACACAGACAAACAGACAAACAAAGTCCAACAAAACATAACCTCCCTGGCGGAGGTAATAATTTAAAACGTGACCCGAATAAGAACTTCAGAATAAACTATATGAAAACTAAAACAAAAATTATTCACCGAAGAAAAATATTCTCGAACGTCGAAGAAAGATGTAGGCGTGAAACGACTTCTGTAAATTTTCTGTTTCCCGTTTGCTAACCACGCTTGTAATAGTTTGAAGTGGTTTATGCAAACTCTAGAATAAGCAATGTATAGAATATTTAATATTGGCAGTCGCGATGTTATTAATCAAGTCTCATATGTTTACACCGGTATATGCCTTTATGCTATCAGATTGATCTGAGTAAACTTCGTTTTTATAATGTTTTTAATTGCTGTTTCGATAGCATTGTATGGCACATACTAACCGTCACTAGCAAACGTACGATTGATACTTTAATGGCTGATTATTCTATCCTTAAATTTACTGTTGATGCTATTTGTCTAAAGGCCGTTTGGACTAATTTTGGTTTTGGATTGCAATAATAATCGTATGGGTTGTTTTCTTTGTATGTTTTATTTTGTAGATCTATCCATAGACATTGCTTATTTGTGTCGTATGTTTTTTTCTGCCTTTTTGCTCTTTTTGTGTGTGTTGTACTGTTGTATTGTATTGCTACCTTTTGGTGAATAAAGATATATATATAAAGTAAGCCTGTATTTTCAAACTAAAATCGAACGGAAATCAATAAAATCGTTAGAGCTAAAACTGAGTTGAAAACGTTCAACTTTCAAGAACCAGAACTAAATAAAAACTAAAATGACTAATAAAACATTTTCACCTAACAAAAAAAACTAGGATAGGAGATAAATTAGCTCTCAAATTAAAATATCATGACAGGATGTAAGTGTTGTTATTTCCGTGGCGTGGAACTGCTGCGATCTAGATCATTCACGTTAGCGGTCACGCGGCGCTACCGACGACGACCGATGACTCGACGTTGCACGACCAGCCGCTGTTCTTCGCCGTCTGCAGTTCAGCAACAGCTACGTCAGACATCAAAGACGGACTGGCTAGCTACAACACGACCGGCTTTCAGTCAGCACACACCCTGGACATGAAATACAGGGAGATCTCACACAAGTATGTTTCTCATTTATTACTCCGTTGTATGTTTTGCAATGTAGGTCTAGCAGGCTCCTATACGTAAACCAAGCCTCCGCCAAAGATCACAGTTTCACATCACGTTAGTTGATACACAAGTGTGATCGTAATTGTGCATAAAATGTGCATTCGTCTACTAATAATGTTTTAAAAATCTTATCCAAATTATTAGGCGGAATCGCTTTTTGCAGCGCAAGCGATTCCGCTTATAGCGTGGTCTGTCCGTCGTTGCACGTCGTCTGTCACATTCACGTACCCTGCTTAAACCGTTGGACGGGTTTGGATTTGGATATCATTTGTTACGCACATTTATGGGGTCTAAATACCAAGTAAGCTACCTAAGTAAGGGGCATTGTTAGATGGTGGTCCCTGCAGGCTCCTGGGTAAGGGGATATGTGGCGTCGAACCCCCAAATTGCATGCTACCACATGGTGAATAAAAACGAGAATTCCGCAATTCCGCTTCTTACCAAATTACTGTTGCTGGTGCTTCTTGATCTAAAATCTATAATTTAAACAATCATGAAAATACCAGTCAAGCACTAAGGGAACACTGTTAGGTGCACTAAATTTTAAACGATTTTTTGCAGAGTTATAACTGCCTAATAATAGTAATAAAGTCGCACTGCAGTAGTAGTTTTGTATTTCGTGAAATTCGACTGGTTTTGTCTGTAGCGCCCAGTTTTACCTTGGCTACTGTGAGGCCGAGATGATGGGAAGATCTTGGTTTGAATTCCTTCATCCAGAAGACCTCGCCCACAGTACTGTCCAACATATACACGGTGCGTAATCACACTCGCAACTATCGCTGTCATAGGCCTAACACTAGGATACTCAGTTAGGGCCTACTGCTAATGTGCATTATATTTCTTTTAAAAAATCGATGTGCACAAAACCAGACGTAACGCCGAAATCCATACGATACAGTCGACAATATTTACTTTGTAGTCGGTCAATACGTTTGAAACTTATCGATTCACTGACGAGGTAAAACGTTTTTTTCATCTGGAAACAGTTGGGCTGATGCATGCGTGAAGTAAACATTACGATAGTTTTAATGATTGCGTGCATTTCATATAGTACACTGCAGAGCCATTGTTCGGCTGTTTGCCATTGCAGTGGCAGGAAAGCGCACCGATAAAGGCGGCGGCTACGCAGCAACACGCACAACGTCAGCAGCGTCGGCGTTCGTCGTACGTCAGCAGACGCAGCACGGACACTGGCTGCGACTACGCGTCACTCTGACGACATTCAACACGTCATCCGGGCGTCTCATTCTCTGTCTGAACAACGTCATCGACCACGAACGCACGTCCGACCACTGGCACAACACCCGGCCGCTCAATGCGCCCTTTACCGACAGCGCGTCTACGCCACAGACCACCAGTCACTGCGAACAGATGCTTCCAGTTCAGACAGTGGAATCATCCACCACGGCCGCTGAACTGCACACGCGCCGCCCAGCAGCAGCATCCCAGCTAGTGCAGTCGTCGTCGACGTCGCTCGCAGACATCGCCGAGATGAAGGTGACGCCGTCGAGATGCGCTTGGGTGGCTAGCAGAGACGTCCAGTTAGCGTGGGCCGCAGGCACCTTCGACGTCCCAGCAACCGACCGCCACTGCAGCTGGCAGATGAACGGCAAACGATCCAACTCGGTGGCGCATGCGGCAGAGCCATACGATCAACATCAACCATCAGACAGCTTCGTCGGTTACCAAGACGACAGTAGCTGTCATCAGCTGCATCAGCTGCTGAACTGTGATTCTTCGTACATGATCAGCACCCACCAGTCCATCACGCACGTGACTAACCAACCTGCCTATGTCGACCTGATAACCATGACACCGGCTGACAGAAATACTGTCTACGAAAGTTGACAGCGCTGGCGCCATTAACGCCACAGAGCTGGTTTAGTTACAGCTAGCAGCTGTTCATGATTCTGTCAAATCTCGTAGTCATTGAACGAATGGCGTTGGTAGAATCTGTGCTTAATCGGTTCTTATGCATCCTCTATGCTTCTAGCGAGGCTCATGCCGTTGCCGCTCTTTCAAGTCACTAATACAGAATTACTTAGCAGTAGGCGTAATATCTTAAGTTGTAAATCCCTTCCCGTCTTCCGATAGACAGCATTCTGAGATGGATAAGATGGAAGATTATTAGAATTGCCATTACTGTTACATATGGACACTCAGAATCGACAGTTATTACAATTTTAGGTTTTGATAGCCTATGTGTTTTGTATTCCATATCAAGTTTTTCTCTGAAGGTTAAACTTTCTGTTCCAATTTCATAATTGTAAAGGTGAAACTTTTTGTTTCGTTATTATGTGTAGGCCTATGTGCATTGCCTGGAAAGACCATCCCCGAAATGACCTATACTGTGTCGGGCAGGACGTTAAACCTTACTTACTCACTCACTGACTGAAGACGTAAAACAAATCAAGTCTTTGCTACAATAATTTCTGATTAGGAACAGCGGTCGTTCAGTGCTTTATGTGCATTAAAATCGTACTGATTTCTAAGTAACGCCAAGAAAGACATCCGATAAGATGATCCTACCCGCCAGCTCCATTGCTTTTTAGTTCCTGCAGTTAGTTCCGTCTATGCACATTGTTTCAGTTACCAGTACTTGGTATTTCTATCTCAGTTACTGATTCTGTCTCAACCGTGTATATATACATAGAGAAACTAAAATTTTAGTAAAACACGTTATGATATCAAATACTGCGTAAATTTTAATTTAACACAGCAGGCTTTCCTTATGGTGACTGGAATATCATTTGCTGATGTTTTAAGGCTTATTTTTGCGACAGGATGTTTAGCCAGAGCACAAATTACACATCCTAACCCTCATTTCTACTTTACCCATACAATGTTTCTCATGGGGCAAAAACACAAACGTTTAATTATTCAAAAAAACGACAAATATACATTTTCATCTTTTCAACTGCTGACCTGGCATCAAAAGCGACGAACTTCAAAGTCAACCGACAATTAGAAATGGCTGTTAAAATCGGAAATACTTATATCTCTGGCAATATGAGAGACGACGTTATTTTTTTCCAATAGCAAATCTGGGATTTTCAAGTGTGGTCCGTGGTGAGTTCAGTAAGAGCTGCAGTTATGATGTGTTGTAGAAATTTGCTTTGAGCTCGCCACGTGTAGTTATTTTGCATGGCAAGCTAAAGCATCATAAAACAATGTTGTGTCAGACAAAAACGTGTTAGGTTGCAGACGTTTGACTGAATGAAGAAAAAGTACGAGAGACAGCACTGGCATCAATCTGACGTTAATATTGCAGGGCTAAAGGAATGAGCATCTTGAGCAAGTTGCTAATCTGCTGTGTGCTCAGGCCAACTCAGCCTCCTACTCTTCGTGGGATGCGAAATGAGTAGTAGTTTACGGGCTACAGGGTGAAGGCCTAGTGTGGCTGATTGGGGCGGTGGTATATCTGCTAGCTGCAAACCGTGAGTCCAATTGTTCGCTTACGCGGGCAATGGATGGCTGCATAATGCAGTATCATTAGCTCATGCCAATCAGTTGCCACTTCCGAGACTGTAAAGCGCTTCTGGTCTGGAGTCCATCTCATGTAAGAAGGGCAACAGCAAGTGCTGGACTTAACCCGCCATCAAGTCGGTGTCGAGTGTGGTGGAGATAAGGGCCATATCCAGGATTAGCCCCAGATGGGGATAATCTTTTAGCCCCAACAAACACTATCAAAATTTAAAATATTCAACATAGTCGTGTTATAATGTAATGCCACTATTTTAAATTAAGTAACAAAAAATTAGGTCTATCATACAACTAAGCAACAGGAAACATACACATCAAATACGTAAATATATAATTTGTTTTATATGTACACGGACTTTATGATAATGGCCATTCTGCCATCATTCAGACGAGGCCATCTGGGGCTATTCCTGGAGGTTATATATAATAGCAAAGCTATCATTCTATAGACAAGATTACTGGATTGCGCAGTAGAAACGTAGTAAACTGTCATAACAGAATAAGCTGGAACAGTCTTTTAGGCTGTGATGCGGCTTATTCAGCAGCTGTGAACATAGACTTATATACTGAATAAGCAGAAACATGGAGTGCCTAGATGGCTTTTGGTTATTTTATTAATATCAATGCGCCGTCGCGGCAGACTTTCACGTTGTGTAATGAATTAGCAAAAAAAGTCCAGCCCCAGCTGGGGCTAAAGTTGGACAATGCCGAGATAAGAAGGTTTATCCATCTCCACAGCTGACTAGAAAGTTTGGGGAGTGTTGTAAGCTGCCCCAGTGGGGTGTGGTGCAAATCCCCAACCAAAAAAAATTTAGCACAATTTTAACTTCATACAACACATCTGGTGAAATGACAGCATAGCGAGCAAGCAATTTTTGGCCTTTTTTCAGCTTTTCCCATGATATGACTTTCAGGCATATTCATCCCAGCTACCCTAGCTACATTACAGGAGATGTCCAAATATTAAGACCCAGATCCCGCAAGTACCCCAATGATCAATGCTTCTGAGTGACACGATAAATTAATGACAACAATAATAAAAATGTGATACCGGAGCAACAATCTGGCAACATCACAGTTAGCAATCGTACAATGAAATACAAATATCAACAGAATGAAACAACAGCTAGCAATGCCTTCGGTGCATTCACAATGTTGTCTGGCATCCATACTGTGGAAAACACACTCACGTCGACACATTATCCGCAATATGTAAATGACTTCCACATGCAACAATTCTTGGCTTTTATCAATTAAACACATGTGATTTCTTGTTTCTGTGCCGTATCTCAGAACTTGCAGAATTCCGGAAGCTACCAACTTAACCCTTTCAAAGCAGTCCCAGCCTCAAATAAACAGTGACAAATGGTACAGTATTTTAGCGTCAAAAATACTTGTCAGAGTGCTTTGCACATTAGTGTCATGTAATGGACAATAATACAGTTGGTAGTGAGTGGACTGTTACAGCTGGCACCATGAGGAATGTACTGGGTGAGTGACTCACTCAGGTTTTTCTTCCTCATAACCAATACCCGCATCAAGAGCTAGTGCATCAATTAGTGCTGTGTCTCAATAATATACGACAAATGACGGCATATACTGATAACAGATTAAAAAACACAGCAGGAATAACCACATAACAAAACAACAATATCAGCAGCAACATGTCACAGCAGAAACAGTAAACTGAAATTGTCCCAAGTATGAGATCAAAAATACGTCGGCTCATAAAGACTTGACTACTCAGACAGTGACTCTGACTTAGTCAGACGAAGCAGCCACGGGTAATGAATCGTCTCGTCATAGACATCTGCACCTTTCATGACATTCTGCAATGCAGACCAACACTGCACCACTGTCAACACAGCAAACTCAGCAGCTGCATAAAGTGGATGGCAGAAAAACAGCAAAAAACTGCATTCTGTTAGTTTCCCAGGCTGATGCTTAAAAAGGTTCTGCAAACAGTTGAGTTGCTGCTTCAAGTCTAAACTGAAGACATTTAAATTAAACAACCAACGACACACAATAGTAATAATAATAAATGCCACAGCATACAGCTTGAAGATCTATAAACTTGAAACCAGCTAACTACTATCATTTGTAAGCATCTCTAAGATGTTTTCCTAACATATGGGTACATCCGACATGAGGTGGGTGAAACTAGCCTAGCTCCTTACTCAAAAAAGTAAGGTTCTGCATTGTATATTTCAAATATAAATGAAAACACTTAGCGGTAAGTCAAATAATAATAGCAGAAATAATAATACTGCAATTATCACTACTACTTGAATAACACTCAAATGTTACACATGACAAAAATTAAATACACGGCATAAAAACCTGCAAGTGCAAATTCCAAATAAATTCATCATATATCTGAGTAACAGTTGAACAGAAAGACATTGACGAAGCAACATCAACAAACTGTTGAAACGTTTCACCTCGTCTTGGCGCCATTATCAGTGCTTCACCCTAGCACAGTAATCAACCAGAGAACTCACTTCATGCAACTTTCTACTGAACTGCAATACAGTACTGATTAATTTGCAATTAATTTGAGTGCACGAAACTGCAAACTGTAAGCAACAATTATAGTACAGTAAAGACACGCCATCTTCTAGTGCAGTGTTTTTCAACCGGGGTTCCGCGGAACCCAAGGGTTCTGCGAGCGTCTGCCAAGGGTTTCGCAGCTGGCCAGTAACGAATAACCTAGCGTGCGAAATCACGCCAGACAATGTCGTCGAAATACTCAGCGCCGATTTTTTTTGTTTGAAATTGCGTTTCTATGCGTCTTTTTGCATAGACTTACTGTGTTGGATCATTTTTGTTGTCAGTAAAATTTTGACATACTTGCATTTTAGGCTTAAGCCTATATCATAACGTAAGCTTCCTACACACGACATTATTCAACTCCGAGGCAGTATCGGAAATAAAAAAGGAAAACAAGAACGTATTGATCAGGGTTATGGTTACGAAATCTTTTGGCCATTTACTTAGTTAATTCAATTCTTTAAAAACTGAGCTAAGAAAAATTAGAAAGACACGAAAATTTGTCTTTTCCAAGGGCGTCCAACGTGATAAATTTTCTGGGTTGGTGGCGTGGCTAAGCGGTCGTCGACGACCGCCTCGCCCGTCGTGTTTGGTTACATACAGTAACATACTGCTGCATACTAATGCGGTCAAATTTTATATTGGTCATCTTTGTCTGTTTTGTCGTCTTCATGACGGTTCTGCCCTCAGTGCCCTGGTAGGGAAATGAGTCCGTAGACACCCCATAGCTTCATCCTCGCATACGTCGCTGGACTCACGGATCAGTGCATGGGGTTCCATGAGTGATCTTAACGCTTGTGTAGGGTTCCGCGGCAACAACAAGGTTGAAAAACACTGTTCTAGTGAGACAAATCTCATCTCTAAAAGCTTTAAACCAACAGATGGGTATATAATTATTCGATACATGGGGAGTGCAACCCCTCTACCTACCTTCCTAGCTGCATAGTTTTCTCAATGGTACTAGATATGCTAGAAATAATTGCAAACAAGTTTCCTAGTGACTGAGTAAGTAGTTTCTTCATGGCATATCAGCACATAAAGATCACTATGCGCCCTAACAATGTTAATAGCAACTGATTACATCACAAAACTAACATATAAAATCAATGTTATCTAGCTACAACAAAACAGATAACTATAACTAAAAATCTAAAATAGGTTAAGAAAATGACATCCTGATTGTCACTGCTTGCAAAAAGTTTCCTAGATTTGAAACATACAGCTTTGGAGTCAAACTACGACCTTTTAATCACTAATCTCCCTCTGCTAAACAGTACTCGTTACTGAGTAATCATAGTACTAACAAAAATGTTGAACACAATATTCAATAACTAGAAACATTCTTTCCAAACGCAGATTAACAGTACAAAAACTATTTAATTTCACAAATACCTTGCCAAACTATGCAGTAATCTGAAAACAAAATTAAGCAATAACAAAACAAGAAAAATAACCTTAGGTTTGAGCAGTGCGAAAATTGTTGAAGCAAGATCGGATCGGCCTTCATTGAAAAATAAACTAAAAACCAAACAAATAGAAGATGGTCGAAAGACATATACAGCCTTGGTGCACAACAAAAGTTCACACCATTCTGACATTACACTAAAGAAATGAAAAGCAAACAGTCAGAAAAATCACACTGGTAATGGCAAAGTGAGCCATACCCAACGGATGGTGTGCTCAGGTTCCAGTTGAAGCCACTGACCCCCGGGTGGATGGACCACTATGTCTGCGACTCATGGCCAGTGTGATGCCAGACCTTCCCAGCCGCAGAGTGTCACTGCTCTTTGACCGGTACCAAATTGTACTGCTTGACGACAGGCACATGAGTGTGAACAACTTGCCCAGAGTTGTTTCTTGATAGGAAACTAGCTGGAAGTTGAAGTTACAACTGCTCGATCGTGAATCTGATATCCTAATCACTGAGCCACCAGGCGAAAAAATTCTAACATCAACCACATGATAAGTTATAAATATTACATTATACCACACATTAATAAATGCCTCAGTGGAGCTACTGACCAGTCAGCAGAGATAATGAAGTCAAAATATGCTTTATATTTTCCAAGATCAGTATCCGTTCCCCACCTTAGCAACCTGACACAACAAACAGTGCACTTACATGTTAAAATCCATACAACAGAACAAGTCCTGAACCAGCTACAAACAAGCAGTGCAGTCAGTGTCACAAAATATAACATTCACATCAAACGATATCCGCAGCAATGAAAATAAACAAATTATCAAATCATTCAGACATAAATAACATTTAGTTTATCATTCTAGAACCAAATTAATGCCTTACACTGTGTAAAGTGTATTCTGGCTAGCAAGAATAAATAGTTGCACAAAAAACATAACTTTTCCAGACAGTGCAGAACATGTTCAAGATGAACTGCATTCCACTATCTTCTGCAGTCTATCTGTGAATCTAACTGAAAAAGATCGCTAAAATCAGTCCACATGTGCGGAAGCGATGACAGAAAATAAACACGAAACCTTTTTCCAGTCTTTACCTCACTTTCACGGAAGACTGACACAAATCAAAAATAAACAAAAATGCTACATTTTTCACAACTTGTTGCTCACTATCAGTAGTAATAAGCTGTGATCTGTGCACCTATATATAGTTAGTAGTCTGTAGCTAACTCACCCAAAATGTACGTTGTTGCAACGAAAATTTGCCTGATTTCTGCTAACAATATGTTCCAAATCTTCACACACAAACAGACCCATTTCCGAGCACACTGGACATTACAGATACCATCCTGCCACAACATTCGGGTGATGCAAACAACATTTTATGACAAATGCAATATCAGGCTACAGATGTTTAGCTGAATGTGCTTTCAGAAACAAATGTCAGAATTACAGATACATTAATACTGCATCAAAAAGATGACAATGAACTCAAGCCACTTACTGCTAACAGAAAGTTCATTTCCATCTGTCACAAATACTTCAGATGCATCAGAACATGTGGCAACCTGCAGCAATAGACACATAACAATGCAACATACACGCACAGAATACATGCTATACACCTGCATGATAAGGTACATGTATGCACATTCCAACTTTCCAAGAAGTGCCTGGTTCAATGTCAATGAAGCAATGTCCAAGCCGGCTGGCCTCGTCTCAGGGATGGCAGTTTTGTGCTGGTCAAATCAACTTATCTGAGCACGAATTATCTTACACTTTAAACTGGTAAATTTTTTCACGAGAAACAACATCATAATAGTTACAGTCTCTTAGGCACAGACTGCCACATCTTACTTCAGTGACTAGGACAACTCAGTCTCCAACACTCTAGTGTGAATATCAACTTTCAAGCTGTATAATGATAATAAACAGGGATGGCAGCAGAAATGACCATAGCAGCATACAGAAATATAAAATGTCCAAGTCAGGGGCTTGGTCTAAGGCTCGGCAACAGACCGGCAATGGCACTATTCTGCATTCATAAAATAAACATGAAATGAATCATAATGACTGTACCGTTACAACAGCGGCATAAACACTGCCTATGTCTGGCCGAATTTCTCTTGTAACTAAAGTTAATGAAAAGGATAATTTTTCCTCAAAATCAGAAAAAAATTCAAGAAGTTATTTACGCAGGTATAGGCACAATAGACAACCAACAAATATTATCTTCTCTCAAACATTTCCGGTGACCAAATTAGACCTGGGAGATGAAGCCAAAGCCACAAAAGCTGAGCCAAGCCAAGTCAGTTTTTATTTTGAATTGTTACTGTTATTACTATTACTATTATTATTTATTGTACCTAACTAGTTATTAATTAAAAGCAACTAATGTTATTAGTACACTGTGTCTCAAAAAAAAACATCCCCAACATTTTCGACTTTAACTTGAAAACCAATTGTCAGATTATGATAACTTTTGGTAAGAATATTCATGGCACAACTTGCCATCAAACGACTATTCAGTTCCCACTTCACCCAACTTTTGTTTCTGCACTACCTGGGGAAAACACAACCAGCAAAATATCACTTTTTCATCTGATGCAATATGATTGCTTAATTAACATAACGCGTAAAAACACATTTTATTCACATTTCTGACACTTTGGCTGACATTTCATCCAGTTGGCCATTTTTAACTGTCTGCAGTAAAATTGCTTGAAGTATTGGCCCACAATGCGAACACAGGCAAGGAGACGCTTTCTCCATTTATTGATAGCAGTATCGAAAATGTTCTGCTCCAGACCAATCCAGGCTGTACCTGACTTTACAAACATTCCTAAACTTTATCCTGTAAACACACTGCTGCACGACAGTCAAACCTTGTAACAGGCCGACTGTCGAGGTCCACTGATTAGGACAGATGGAATTTATTGACGTTTTTTCATTCATTTTAACACGTATTATGCTTGGTCTGATTTTCCCAGGTAATGCAAAAGCAGACGTTGGGTGAGGTGGAAACTAGAACACTTATTTAATAGCCAGTGTTGTCAGACATTTTTCTGCCAAAAATTATTAAAATCTGCTAATCTTTCTTCAAGTTACGATTGACAATGTTGGGGATGTTTTTTCAGGTTCTTCTGTTTATTTCAATACATATTTCGCTTGATCTGATTTCCCTAGGTAGTGCAGAAGCATACATTGAGTGAGGTGAAAAACTGAATGGTCATTTGATGGCAAGTTGTGTCAGGAATATTCGTACCAAAAACTATCAAAATCGGATAATTGCTTATAAAGTTACAGTCAAAAAAGTTGGGGATTTTTTTTGAGACACAGTGCATAATTATTATTACAGAGAGCATCCATTATGTTACACAACAAGAAATTTGAGAAAAGCTCACAAGACGCGCGAAAGTCTATAGCATTTCCAGTTCAGTAGTTATAGTTTTGAAAATTGCATATCACTTGGACTCAGCCCATCGGGACCCTAATACACATCGGCCATAGGCGCGTGTGGCGTTGGCGACGGTGGCGCCTCCTTGTGAATGATAAAGACTTGCACAGCCTCATATCGCGAAAAAAATCCGT
>Ga0209367_1004440_pt1 | contig 19327 bp, 26 predicted proteins | sample WorMetLIZISLAND2_FD_187412 | JGI IMG/M metagenome (GOLD analysis project Ga0209367, IMG submission 187412) | Marine gutless worms symbiont microbial communities from Max Planck institute for Marine Microbiology, Germany - Olavius geniculatus... ...
ATAGTGCGCTGCGGTATCATTAGCTCATGCCAATCAGCTGCCACTTCCAAGATTGTAAAGCGCTTCTGGTCTTGAAGAAGCATGTAAGAAGCGCTATAGCAAGTACGTGGACTTTACCTTTACCTTTACCTTTACTATAGCTGCTGATATTGCTACTAATACAACTACAACCATGTTACTTCTGCTGTTACTACTACGACTACTACTAATGCTGCTACAACTGCTACACTGTGTCTGTGTGTACAGCCGTCAATAGATTTTCTGCGACGGAACATGAAGGAGATCGTGCCGTCAATGGACAGCAACTTGACGTTCAGTCTCATCAAAATGATGGACAGCTTTTTTGAGCCTTTCGTGCCTCGAGACGTCAGTATCTTTGTTTGTCATTTTTCTATTTATCAAAATATTGGTTTGCAAGCTTCAGCGACCCTTGAATTTGGGCAGCATGTTTGTGGCTGTCTGCGTGATTGTGTCTGCTGTCTGCAGTATTGACTAGGACAGACAGGCAGACAGACTGGCAAGATCGTAACACAGCTTTTCAGGATTTTGGCGTAGTAACTTTAAAATATTGTTGTTGATAAAACCACATTTTCGTAGATGGGTTTGCTAATTATCTCCGTCAAGGTGAACGTAGTGAACATTGGAGGAGATTAAGAGAGTGGACGTTCTGTCCGTCGTTCTGTTTGTGTATGTACATGGTGACTTGTAATACAGTGACGTCATTGCACCAACAGCAAAAGCAGCAACACCGTAAAGTTCACTAGCCTGAGATGGCTCCAAAACTACATAAAACTAAATAATCAATTTTTAAGCAGTTTTCGGGACAGTATTAGGCTTGTCCAAAGTTTTAGTTTTGTTTTGTAGGTATTCTCTTTGAGAAGGTAATCTGATCTGTAGTATTACTTTTTAAATGGCCTGTCACAAGCAGCATATGTGTAACAGGTTGTACTTTATCACATTTGCTTTGATTATCTGTCCCCTTGCTATAGCATACCATGGGACAGATTATAAAATCACTTATATCACACTGTCATTCTGTCAGTCTGTCTGTAAACACTCCTACGGCCGCAGTTTTGATTCGATTTTGATAAAATTTTGCTCATTGATTCAGGGCCTGAAAAGTAAGATCGAGTTTGTTTGAGATAAAAATTTGATAACTCCTTTCCCTATTTTACCCCAGTTTAAAAAAAATTGCATTGCGGCTTATGGAGACTTCAAAATGGTATAACTCGGTCCACGTAAAAGATAATTGTGCACTGTGTTTACCTACCTCCCTATTTTCGATGTCGGGCAATTTAATGGTGTTATTTAAATTTACTCCCTATTGACCCCTGTTGCCATAGCAACCATTTAAAAGTTGCAAAATTTTGCATTACAGCCAATGGAGATTTCAAAGCGGTATAACTCGGTCCCCGCACAAGATAATTGCGCATTGTTTGCACCTACCCCCTATTTTCAGACCCGGGCTATTTGATGGTGTCATTTAAATTTCTCGCCTGCCGACCTCTGTTGCCATGGCAACGAATTTTGGGACAAAATTGGCTATAACTCGGCACCCGTGAAAGATAATTGCTAGCTGTTTTCACCTGACCCCCTATTTTCGGGCCTGCGCTATTCGATGGGGTCATTTGAATTTTTCTCTTGACGACCCCTGTTGCCATGGCAACGAATTTTGGGACAAAAATTGACTACAACTCGGCCCTCGTGAAAAATCATTGCGCGCTGTTTTTACCTACACCCATATTTTTGTGCCCAGTCTATTCGACGGTGTCATTTGAATTTCTCCCCTGCCGACTGCTGTTGCCATAATAACGAATTTTGGGACAAAATTGACCACAACTCAGCCCCCGTGAAAGATAATTGCTCCCTGTTTGCACCTACCCCCCTATTTTCGGGCTTGCGTTATCCGATGATGTTATTAAAATTTTTCCCCTGCCGACCCCCGTTGCTATGGCAACGAATTTTGGGACAAAATCGACTATAACTGGGCTTTCACAAAAGATAATTGCATGCTGTTTTCACCTATCCCCTATTTTCGGGCCCGGGCTATGCAATGGTATCATGAAAATTTCTCCCCTGAAAACCCCTGTTGTCATGGCAACCAACCGTTTTTATTCAAAGACAAAATTGGCTGCAAGCTCACAAGAGCGTCAAACGCTAAAACGCAGCTGCTAGGCTATGTAGCGTGGCAATGGAACAGATACCTCGTTCCACAGAACGTATTTCTAGTTTTAGTATGAGTTTGCTGTAGTGAACTTTTTTGCATTTTTGTTTGTAGCAACAAGTTCGCCGACTGGTACGTCACATTTTTTTATCATTTGCTTGTGAGACAGACATGGGGGGGTTAGCGTTTACAGCTACACACAATTTTGGTTGTTAGTTGAGTGTTACATGTAGGCTACATTACAATTTTTTTATGGTTTTCATGGCAAAAAGTTGATGTGCTTTGACTTAGGCCTGTGCTTTTAGCTAATAAAACATGTCTTATTTATTGTTATTTGTCTCGGATGGCCTTGAATAGCTATTACTGCTTTACTGGTCAAAACTTGCATCTGTTGGAGAGGGTTCAGCAGAAAAGTTTGAACAAAGATAGACCCATACTATCCGTGTCACAAATGTAGCCCATGGATGCTCCTATATGCATGCCTAGACATAATTGCAGCATTGCACGCTGAAGAAAGGCGTGTACAGCTTTTTATGGGAATCTGTCTTGGAACTACGAAGCTGTAAGTGCGTCACCTGCCATACAGGATTGCACACATGCCACCCAACACAGATGAACGTGCCCCACCTCAACCCCAGCCAGCCAGGTCGGTACTCGATTTACCTACCTCTCAGGGATGGAAGGCTGAGTTGAGCTGGGTCATTGGTTATTAAGCGACGTCGTTTGCTTGTCTAATGTCTATGGACAATAACCCATGCAAGTAGTACCCGGGCTTGGCGTAGAACAACTTAGCTGATTTAGACCAACGTGTTAACCAACAACTAATAATCTAGTGAAACAGTATGTGCCCGAGCTTTGAGCTTGAAACCTTAGCCTCAGCTTTTTCTTTGACCTTAAGCTTTTTTTTGTCACTGCCTGGCCTCAGCCTTGAACAGAGTTGGCCTCAGCCAGTAGTAGTTGTAGTGTTGGCGGTGGTGGTGGTGCATGTGTTTGGTTATCACTGTAGAGTGACCGGCTGATACCGCCAGAGCGAGTGAAGCGTGTCACTGAACTGTTGGAACCCTGGTTCTGTTTCTCACTAGTCTGGACTGTTGGTGCTACGTGTGACAATGACAGCCGGGTCAAGTTTGACCGATGGATGCGTGACACCATGCAAACTGCTCGCGTAACTATTAGTTGTAGTGGTGGTGGTGGTGGTGGTAGTAATCGGGCCATGCAAGCCACCAATGTGAGTCACACTGCATGATGTTTTTAATTATAGATCACAGCGTTTCTTTTTTGTGGGACGAAAGGAACGTATCTCCCAATATTTGGACTGGGGTACACTATCACGAATGCCCCTTTCCAATATTTGACGGGTAGTAACAGTAACTTACGTTTTTTATAGATTATTTTTTTCTTCTGATGTGTAGCTTAAATCTTAAAGTCAATTACATTTCCATGGGCCGGCAGTGCGATTTCACAATTTAACACCATCTAAGATTTACTTTAAAACTGCACAAAATCTTTTATTTGATGTTCAGAAAAATCTATTAAGTTGTTGCCACCAGATGTGTGTTATTTTAAGGCTAAAATGCATCAAATTTGTTTTTGGCAGGGGCTCTGCTTCAGATCTCGATGGGGTAGCTTACAGCTTATGATGACGAAGACAACGACGACGATGATGACTACTACTACTACTACTATTACGAGTGTGTTGTGTGTAGATCGGCCTGCCATTTCCTGAGGAAGGTCTGGTTTATGACTATATACTGGATGATGCCGGTATCTCCATGGTTGATGTTTCCGATGATGAAGTCGAAGACGAAATTCGCCTCAGAAAGGTACTATACTGCTGGTTATCAATCATGTAGGTCCTATCTCTACTTGCTTCGTTTCCTTTTCGAACTCCTTTGTTGGCTTAGTATCATTATCACATTTTTCAGTTATTGCATGCTTAGTTTGCTGTTTCTGTGCTTCGATTGGCACAACTGATGTAAAAGAACATTGTATCGACACATTTTATGTTATGGTGAGAACTTTAGTAACAGTTTTGTTTTAAATTTTTTTGAGTCTGTCAGTGAAAAACAATTTTTTAAGTCAGTCACAATTTAGGAAAGATATTGGTATATTTTTGTGTAATAATATAAGGTTTTTTTATGGAACACGATGTTATATTCAGGTTGGCTGGAGAAGCTGGATGGCTGATTTGGAAGAACTGAAAATTCCCTTAGACGCCAAATTTTCCGACATCATCGTGCCGACGATGGACACCATACGTTCCACCTACATACTCGAGCTGTTACTTGGTGCTCAGAAAACGGTTGGTTAAAACGTTTTCTTTGTTCAGTGTATAGACTGCATTTTTTAGAAAATGGCAAATATTTGCTGTTAGAATTTTGTTAAATATCTGCTAACTTTGATAATATGTGGCTTAGTACACGCACAGCACAAAGGATATGATTATGTGAGGTCCACTCATTTTCCACCTCACATAATTAATGTCAGCACACTACCAAGCTAAACACATATGCACTAAAGTGTTACATAATGCTTAGCTGCTGTATGCAGTAAACGTTTTGGCGAATTAATTAGCAATATATTTCAAAGCTGAGGCCAAGACCGAGCCTAAAGGTAGAATTATAAAAGTAACAGTGAAATCTAGAAGTTTTATGGCATTAACAATAAAGGCCAAAGCACTATGACTGACCAGGTTGAGGTTAAATGCTTAAGGCCAAGGACAAGGCCAAGAGCATGGTTCTGAGATCAAGACCAAAATTTTGGCCTCGAGACCTTTTTATCCTCGAGGACTTAACATCTGTGGATCTAGGTGTTGGTGATTGGTCCAACGGGCACGGGTAAGACGCTGGCGATCGCTGACAAGCTGACAAAAAGCATGCCGAAAGAATTCATCCCAGAATTCATCACATTCTCCGCCAAGACCTCAGCCAATCAGACACAAGATCTCATCGACGGAAAGCTTGACAAACGGTTAGTTTGCTAACTACGCATTTTTGTGCCTTTGTTAACACGTAAGCATGTGAGTAAGCATGGGTGTCTATGGCCTCTGGAGCAAGCTCACTGTTCTTATCTCTTTTTTTCCTTTTCTCTTAGCTTTTTCATTTTTTAGCTTTCCCTAAATTTAGCTAGGGGTCTGCGAAGTGTCGTAAGTTTCCCAAATGCGGTTCAGAACGAAGCTTAAGCCGCCTGAGACTTTCTAGGCCTAGAACGAAGCATCTGAAAGCAAGCTGGAGAAGGTATGAACATGTTTCACAAGTCTGATGTGTTTTGACAGCTGATGCTAGTTTTTATTGGTAATTTATGTCATGTACTGACTTCTACTCTCTGTGGCTAAACTTCATCCTCGCCCATTTTTATAATAAAGCATTTGTTTATTTTTGACACATTTTCATTGTTAAATTGTTCGTTGTGTCATAAATGGGTATGTGAAGGTTTTGGTATTATTAACGTTTTTTTGTTTGACTATTTTTCCCAAGACATCTGCTATGATAATATTGATGGTTGTGTGATGGATGTATTATGTAGGCGCAAGGGAGTGTTTGGGCCTCCGCTGGGGAAGTTTCTGGTATTCTTCATTGATGATCTCAACATGCCGGCACTAGAGGTGTTTGGCGCCCAACCACCAATTGAACTGATTCGTCAGTGGATGGACTTTAAGGGCTGGTATGATCGCAAGGCCATCGGTGAGTTAGATACTACTACACATACTACTACGCATACTACAACATGTACTACTACACCTACTACTGCTGTTGCTGTTGTTACTACTATTTCCGGCGATTGAACTGATTCGACAATGGATGGACTTCAAGGGCTGGTACGATTGCAAAGTCATTAGTGAGTCAGATACCGCTCTACATGTGCTGCTGCTGTCAGGGCCGGATTAAGACTTTGAGAGGCCCTAGGCTCTAATATTTTGTGGGGCCCTTTTGCACATACGTGTTCATTACAAATTATAAGAAACCATCTGTTATCTAAGCATTTATCAAGTAGCCAAAATTTAAAAAACTTGGTTGTATAGCTCATTGTGTGTAACCTTTTAAATTTAGCTAAGGTGTTTCGTGAAGCGCTGTGAGCTCCTCCAGCTGGGTCTGGGGTGGAGCTTTAGCCGAAATTGAATCTGGTGCATTTTAGCCTCAAAATAACGACATTTGGTAACAACAAGTTCCATTATTTTTTCTGAAAATCAACTGACCAGATTTAGTGCAGCAGAGCGCGGGGCCTCTGAAAAGCGTGGGGCCTTTAGGCCATGGCCTTGTTGGCTTATGCGTTAATGCAGCCCCGACTGCTGTTGTTGCTGCTGATGCCGCTGCTCTTACTACTACTACTACTACTACTGAGTTTATCTTAATACCAACCACATATCTTCGATTATGTGTTGTGAATGTAACACTAATGTAAGCAAAGTCTGACATCATAATGACGCTACACTGAACACACGCGGTAAAGTGAGAACGTCATAATGGGTGTGACCATAAGTAATGTTAAGATAGTTTAGTGTATGATACTTCATTGATATCCATGAACTACGAACTGAATTAAACGTGTTTGAAGCAGCAGGGCCGCTAATTTTGCGACACAGTGTAGTAGTTGTTTCGTATTTGTGCTGCCATCTGTAGGTGAGTTTCGTAACCTGACGGACGTAAACTTTGTGTGCGCAATGGGTCCACCAGGGGGCGGGAGGAACCCCATCACGGCGCGAATCATGCGACATTTTAACTACCTTGCTTTCACCGAACTGGAAGATGCCAGCAAAGCCAAGATATTCACCACCATCGTCACCTGGTGGCTTCGTATGTGTATTTCACACTTCTCTGACTATTGCAATTTTGCTACGTGGTTGCAAATTTGTAGCAGAGTATGCCAGTAAAAAGAATCTAAATTGTAAGTCTGTCAATATTTTAGAAAGATATCGCATTACATTGCATTATAAGTTTTTTTGCTTGGCCTGAGTAAAAACTGCTAGGACAACAGATAAATGTGCAAGCCATGACAAAGGTACAACAGGTGGATAGGACTGTGTGTAAACAAAAATGTTTTTGGTTCACGGTTGAACTGTGATGGTGTGTTGCACGTGACAATGTCTGGTGGCAAGATTTTCATAACTGAGCACCAGCAATGGCAAAGGCTTGGTCACCAACCGTTGTGCAATGCGACTGCGATAAGCCTATGCGCAGAATTTTCGTGGTATTCTTAACCTACGCATATTTGCATCTATAGGCCTGTTTGTGTTTGAACTGACATTTGCAGTGATTAGCCTTTGTTGCACAGACAATGCGGCGGGTCTAGTATCTTGGGCAGAACAGATCGTGCTGACATGTATCGACGTCTACAACACCATCACCACCCAGCTGTTACCTACACCCTCAAAAAGTCACTACACATTCAACCTGCGAGATCTTAGCAAGGTCGTACAGGGCCTGCTCATGGCCGACGCTTCCAAGCTCACGGTCAGTGGTTAAAGTAGTAGTTGTACTAGTAGTCGTTGTTGTTGTTGTTGTTGTTGTTGCCTTTAAATTCATGGTTATTGTCTTTCGTAATTAGTATAAAGTGTGTGTGTATCTTGGAGCTACCTGCAATATGCGTGTTACTTGGCACACGGCACAAGTAAACGTGCTCCATCTTAACTTTACCCATACAGGCCAGCAGTCAGCGTTATCTTTTATCTTAGTCCTTCCTGTGAGCAGAATATTGGGCAGTCCATTTCTTCCACTGTTCTCCATCTGTTGAATTGAGACAGAATGTTGTTTAATGATATTTCCATACATTCTGAACAGAATTTTTTCCTGCAAATAATGCATGGATGACTTTGCTTTCCCTTCTCTTTAGGGAACCAATGCAGTCTTTGTTTAGCTCTTCTGGAGTTTTCCATGTGTTGTACATGACAAAACCAGCATAATCATCTGTACATACTTCAGTCGACTAGTAGTACTGTTTACTGTTGCTGCTGCTGCTGTTGCTTCGAGTACTACTACTACTACTAATACAACAACAACAACAACAACAACAACAACTACTACTACTACTACTACTACTACTACTACTACTACTACTACTACTACTACTACTACTACTACAACTTTTACTGCTGCTGCTGCTGCTGCTGCTACTACACTGTGCCATCTTGTGTAGTCATTCCCGGAGCTACTACGCCTGTGGTATCACGAGAGCCAGCGAGTGTTCGCCGACAGGCTGGTAAACGACGAAGACCGTTCTTGGTTCTCAAACCTTTTGGTGGAGAAGATTTCAAAGGATTTCAATGAGACTCTGGAGAACGTTGTTACCAGTGATCCATTGCTGTATGCTGACTTTATGGCTATGAGTCGCGACCAACCACCCTATGTTGAAATCACTGACCATGCCAAGGTATTATTCCTATCAAACTGGTCACGCATATTTTATAACTGCTGTCTCTTTACTCGGACACGGGGGCAACGACGTTTTCGCCATTTGTAACGAATGTCCGGTAGTAGTGTGATGAATGGAGAACACATTTCTGGACCTGTGTTTGAGCAAAAGGGACAGCAGTTTAAGCATTTATTGTGTGGCTTCTGACTATAATGTCGCTAATATTTTCACAAAGTAACAAGTGCTATTAAGTCCTATTTATGATGATTATTTGGTTGCAAAATTAGTTGACAGTGAGCCAGGATATTTGGAATTATTTGAACCTCTATTATGAGTCCGTTTTTTTCTGGGACACATTGTACATAAAGAAATATTGCTTCTGGCTGGATGTTGTTACAGCAAGCTGCCACTATGCTATCATGTGTCACACCAGGTTGATGAGTTAGCTTCCGTCATATGTGGGTGACCACCTGAGTTTAGAGAGTGCCTACATGTGCGACAAACTACGGCTGCAACAAAAACAAGGTGGGGGTACATACAGTGCATTTGTCAATAAACTCAGGTTTGCATGGCGCTGCCAAACTCGAGTTGATTCACAACTGCACTGTACATAGCCCCACCTTGTTTTTGTTGCATGCGAAGTTTTGTCACACATGGAGACACACTCTTAGTCCACAGTTGGCCACGTTCGAGCACGCATGCTGACTGCAGTTGCCTGTCGAAGCATCTCTTTATAATATCATCATTTGCATTTTCTGTAGATGCTGAGGCAAATTAACGATTATTTGGACGACTACAATCAGGTCAACACGACCCAGATGCATCTTGTTTTGTTTATCGATGCGGTGAAGCATCTCTGTCGCATCTGTCGCATTATTCGCCAACCTCTGGGCAACGGACTGCTGCTTGGGGTGGGAGGCAGTGGCAGACAAAGTCTTACACGTTTGGCTGCTCACATGTGAGTAGTATTTGTAGCCGTTGTTTTGCTGTATTTGTTGTAGTTGCTATAGTAGTCGTAGTAGTTATGGTAGTAGCTAACTAGCTACAGTGTAGTGGTAACGTCATTGGTTGCGTCAACAAAGTTACTCGACATTGAGCTGGGTTATTTCTGAGATGGGTGACTGTTCGGGTTCGCAGGCATACTGTCTTCGTAGTTAACCAAGCCGCCCACGCCAACTCAAACTGGCCATTACTTCGTGTGTAGGTAAAACGAGAGCTGGTGACGGTTACGGCCATCACTAGAGAAGAAACGTCGAATGCTGCATAACAGTAGGCCCTGTTACCAGGACTGTTTACATACTGACTCAATAGATTAGAGGCGCTGGCTGTTGATAGAGCTTGCCATCCAGCCAACTTGGATTAAATGCTAGAATAATTGAGGTTAACCTTCGCCAGCTTAAAGTGATGAGCTTCCATGCCCTGGACATAGTTCTGCTTGCTGTGTAATGTGCGTAAAAAATTTTTTCTCAGTAGTATTAGTTGTTGTCGCATGCAGCGCGGAGTATGATTTGTTTCAAATCGAGTTGTCCAAGAACTACGGTCTGACCGAGTGGCGTGATGATTTGAAGAAAGTGATGATCAAAGCGGGAGTTGAAAACAACCCTATCGTCTTTCTCTTCAGCGACACACAGGTATCAGTTACTGCTAACTGCTTCTGCTACTACTAATCAACAGTTTGCTTGTCGTCAGTTTTCCAGCACAAAATAATATCATCTATCAGAGTGCCCAGTTATTACACCACCTCTGCGGGTGATAGTTTCTCTCCCTCTTTTTTTATTTTCTTTTTTCACCCTTTTTTTGATCTTTTTTTTCTTTTTTCTTTCCTTTCTTTATTTTTTTACACGCAACAGCAGCTACTGCTGTGGCACTTCCTAGCCATCACAATCGCCACAATTCTGTCTGTCCGTGAGTCTGTTCGTCCGTCTGTCCGTCACACGGGTGGATCAGTCAAAAACGGTGCAAGCTACGATCACCAAATCTTCACCGTCGGCTGCCTGGAAGACTTTAGTTTCAGGAACCCTCAAGTTTTACATAAATTCGAAAGGTGCTCCTTAAAATGCAACATCTGGTGGCAACAGTTTTAGTTATTTTCCTGTGAAGCGACCAACTGAGTTCAATGCAGATTAAGCAATAAAGACAAATTTGGACCAAAATGATAATATTTAATCATTGGTGGGTGATAATTGACTATGAGTGGGTGAGTTGGTGATGAGGTTAAATTGCTGATGTCACCCATTCAGTGCGGGTGACTTGTCAGCCCTGTTATGTGATACGTTGGTTGTTGATGTAGATAAAGACTGAGGCATTCATGGAGGATCTGAACAACATTCTGAACGCCGGCGACGTGCCCAACATTTATGCACAGGAGGAACTGGATAACATCTACACCGCAATGAAACCAATCGTAACAGAGGCCAACCTGCTGCCTACCAAGACAAATCTGTTCTCCGCCTACACCAAACGTGTCAGAGCCAACCTGCACACTGTCATTACCATGAGGTACACCTATGAGCTATTAACCATCACTATAGGCTAGGTTTCTGGGCCTCCATTCTGTGATATTTGAAGCTTTTCATTGAAAATGCATTACGGGGGTAAAAAGTCGGGGCAAAATAGGAAAAGTGGTCATCAGTTTTTACCCCAAACTGACTGGATCTTACTTTTAGGGCCTCATAACACTGCGCAAAATTTCACCAAAATCAAGTACAAATTCCGGCCGTAAGATCGCATACAAACAGACAGATGCAAGTGATATTGTGCTCAGTTCCATGCTATGCTATGGCACTGGGACAGATAATTACCAGAATAAACACTTGTCGTGCCAGTAACAACAACGGCGTGTAATGCGTTGTTTTGACTATTACTACTACAACTACTACTACACGGTGTGGTTGTAGTCCAATGGGAGAGGTGTTTCGAGCACGTCTACGTCAGTTCCCGGCTCTGGTGAACTGCTGTACTATAGACTGGTTTAGCGCCTGGCCTGCGGACGCCCTCCAAAATGTCGCCATGAGGTTCCTTTCTGATCTACCGGAACTAGACGCCACCGACCAAGTGCTCGACGGACTGGTACGTGCACCAAAAACGTGTTTCTGTTACGGCATAACGTAGTTTTCATGCCTATAGTCGCTGGTTTGACCGTGTTCTGTCCAATCTGTCGCTATTATCTGGCTTGGTGGTTTGACAGTGTAAACCGGTGCCTGGCTGAGGCTAAGGAAACAGAGATCAGCGCTGCTCTATGGACCTTATGACTTGGGAAGGGCTTTACTTTATTGCGTAGTTGTCAGGTTGCGCGGGTCATTCTCAAACAACCTTAGAGCAGGTTGCTAACTTATTATACTGTATGCTCAGATCAACTCGGCCCTACAGTAGGGTGGAAAAATGAGTAGGTTATACGGGCTACAAATGAAGACCTAGTCTGGCTAATTGGGGCAGTGGTATGTCTGCATGCTGTACCACAGGTTTAGTTGTTTACTGCTACTTCTACTGCTACTACTACTTACAATGACTACAACGTGTCGTTGTTGTCCAGGTGTCCATGTGTCAGGAGATACACTCGTCGGTGGCGCTGAGTTCGTCTCGGTTCTTCCAGGAGTTGAGTCGGTACAACTATGTCACTCCAACCAGCTACCTGCAACTACTGGCAATATTCAGCAACCTTGTAGGTACCAAGAAACAAGAGATAGCTACCGCAAGGGACCGAACCAAGACTGGTCTCGATAAGGTTAGATACGGTGATATTTCTACACACCCTTAATTCCTCCCAGTACCCCTAACTTGTGGGATCACCCCCCTCACCTGCAGTCAAAATTGCGCCAAACCACAGGGCGTTATTTTACTGCTTAACCGTGCATGCCGGTTTTTCTCACCGTAGTTTAGGGTTCAGTTGATTCTCAGGAAAGTCTGTGAAATTGCTGCCACGTGTCACCATACCGAGTAGGTCATATTTTTCGGCTAAAATGCACTGAATTCGATTTCGGTTAGTGCTCTACCCTAAGCCCTGCTGGGGGAGCTCTCAGCACTCCCCGGACTTTCCAGCTGGATTTCAGGGGTCTTACTTCTAAGGGGACGGACGGGAATGGAAAGTGAGAAAAGGTGAGTGGAAGGAGAAGGGGAAGCGAATGGAGTAGAAGGGGCTTGGGGGGTGAAAGGAAAGGATTGAAAATAAAGGAAGTCGAAGGGGGAGCAAAGGAAAGGAAGGGGAAGAGAAGGGCCCCTCAGTAATTTTTTACACTTTTCCATTTCGCTTTTCTGGAAGTATACCTGGTAAAATATATCAGTCAGTGCAAGAGACTAAACTTGGAACAGGTTGGAACGGCCTCTGACAGACAAGCTGTGAGAGAATACAGAACGCCAGCGTTTTGATATGTTGTCCATGATGGGGAAAGACTGATTCCTGATGATAGTGAACCATCGGACGTCAAGCGTATGTCGTTGACGTCTTATGAGAAAGGCTTCTAGAGACTAGTTGTTGTCCCCGGCTAACAGAATGCTTTAGTTTATAAGCTTTATTACGCTGTTTCTGTATGCTTGCATTGTACTTACTGGATCAGTTGATCGGAAAATCTCGTGTAAAGTGTCTTAAATTTTGCGAGGTGATGGGTCCTCAAAAAAGAGTTGGGCTGGAGGTCTGTGGCCGTTTTTTCTTGAGTCTGGCAGCAACTAAATCCACTGATATAAACAAAAAAAACTTTTTTTAAAACAAAGACAAAAACTGAGAGAGAGAGAGAAGAGAGAAAGTTTATTTTCCATAACAGAATAAACACAATAACTAAACAAAAGTTAGTAATACAGGAGGGTTGCCAGAAGGGCATACACCCATCAAATGCTGGCCATCCATTGTCATAATCTATTGCTGACATTATTATACAAGAGAAAAAAAAACACAAAAAACACAAGATTTTTTTCTCAAAACCAAGGCTAGGAATACCGTATATTTTGGTCTTAGAGGCGCGTCAAGACAAAGTTTTTGGTCTTAAGGCCTACATCAGTGCATAAAACTTGAGTCGATGATCGTTGTGTTGTTTATTTGTGAATGTCAGCTGCTGTCGACAGCGGACGAAGTGGCAAAACTTCAAGAAGAATTGGAGCGTATGAAACCCTTGTTAGCGGACGCCGTGCAGCAATCTATCATCACCATGCAGCGCATAGCAGAGGACACGGTATAGTTATAGTGGTAGCGACAGCAGCAGTAGTGGTAGTAGTGTACTTGTGGTTTTGTAGTGTAATGCTTAGGACGTCGGACTTGCGATTGTGAGGTCGTGTGTTCGACTTCGGGTCGTGTTGCTATCAAGTGCTTAATATTTGGATGGGTAACTGTCTGCGTGTGTAAAGTAAATCATCTCAGTATCTAACCACCCACCAAGGCCAGCTCAGCCCTCCATCCCTACGGGGTAGCTGAATCAAGTAGTGGCCTGTCTGGCTGGGGTTATGGTGGGGCGCGTTCACCTGTGTCGGGTTGCAGGTAACACCGTGTGATCCCATGGCAGGCGGCGTTTTGCGATTTTGAGACGCGTTTCTTATGAAGAGCTATACGATCTAATCGAACTGTTTTTGTAGAAAGTGGCGGAGGAGACAAAGGTTATAGTTCAGAGAGAGGAGACTCAGGCGGCCCAGAAGGCTAAAGAGACGCAAGCTATAGCTGACGACGCGCAAAGAGATTTGAACGAAGCCTTACCTGCTCTGGTTGATATTGACATTTATATTTGCAATATTATAGGGCATATTACCTTTCTTCCAGTAATTCTTTTGCACTTTTCTAAGTTTTTGCTAAGTCAGTGGCTCAGTTGTACTTATATATTTTTCCTGATTGTTTTCTGTTAACTAGACATTATTGGACAGAATCGCTTCTTCCAGTAAGCCTACAGGTGATTATGTCTATAGCTATGGTCCGTCGTTTGTCACACTTTTACAGCCTGCTTAGTGCTTAAACCATTTCATGGATTTAGGTGCCATTTTGGCACATGGGGATAAAGGGAGATTTAAGAGCTTGACGCCCAGCTAAAACGTACAGACGTTTGTAAATTGCTGCTGCTGCCTGGCCAATGGGAACAACGAGCTATTTTTACCAAATATCGGCATGGTTAAGCTGCTATATTGCGGACGTCTAGCGTGTGACCTGTGTGTTGATAGGATGCAGCGCTAGCGAGCCTCAAGTCTCTCAACAAAAATGACATCACAGAGGTCCGATCCATGCAGAGACCACCTGATGGAGTTAGACTGGTTATAGAGGCCGTCTGTATTATCAAAGGTGTCAAACCCAAGAGAGTCCCAGGAGAAAAGGTACGTGTAGTAGTAGTAGTAGTAATTTTCTCAAACTTACTATAGCGGGTCACGTTTTGCAGTTATGCAGTCTTCTTAGTGTTATGTACTTTTCATCTGATGTTTATTCTTTTTTATGTTGAATTTTTCTCCTGAATTTTGTTTGAATGCTGCCCCTGAGAATGGCGTGATTCGCTGTAGTTTTTGTACCATATTCAGTGCAAGCTTGCAGTCTCCTACCGCTCAAATTATACTGTCAAGTCACTGTAAGGTTGATGAAATAAGTTGCAGACACATGATGGAAAAGTGAGGTGCAAAATGAAATACTCTCCAAAGCTGAGCTTTGATATGGAGAGACTTAACAATGAGGTAAAGGGGATAAAAACCAAAGTGGAGGCTTAGCTTCCACTGTTTTCTTACTTTAACTTCAGGTGGCACTGCGAGCTCTTCAACGGAGTCTTGCCAAAATCGAATTTGGTGCTTTGTAACCTTAAAATGTGACATCTGGTGGCAACAGTCAAGATGGGAAGGATCAGCAGTAGCGGACCCAAAAGGGTGGCCGTACGTCCGCCCCTTCGGCTTGGATATGCCACTGCTGATGTGCATTTTTGGTGTACCTCTAGCTTAACCAGCAGCATCGTGGGTTAAAAAAAAGTAGGCAAAGCAAATAGACAGAATTTTGACAGACAGTTGAAAATTTCCGGCAAAGGAGATTAATGTTAGGTCAAAATGTTTATTTATCTTAAAATTTTAAATGAGGGTTTATCAGCCCATAATTTTGCATTTTTTGGATGAAAATTTTATCACAGAAAAACGATTTTCTGACAATTTTTGGGGGCAATTATTGCCCTTCTTTTGTTTCCATAGCTACAACGCCACCGAGGTTAACTATAATCTTTGTTGTTTGTGCACTAGCCTGGTGAGAAGAAGGACGACTTTTGGGAGCCCGGGAAAGGACTTCTAGTGGATCCGCAGAAATTTTTGGACAGTTTGTTCAAGTTTGACAAGGACAACATTCCAGACGTTGTCATCAAGGCAATTCAGCCTTACATTGACAACGAGGCATTCCAACCTGCAGCCATTGCCAAGGTATTGTAGTAGCAGTGGTAGTACCTGTAGTAGTAGTAGTAGTAGCGGTTGTGGTGGTGCTGGATGTTGCAAAGGTCAAATGTCAAATGTCGAATGTCAGAAGAGATTTATATAGCACATTCTCATAAAGACCACTAGTGTGCACGCTAATTGTGTCAAAGAACTAAGTTAAAAAATGTTCCAGGGAGCGCCAGATTGTGAGAGAATAGCTGTATATGCACAAGACGGAGGCACTTTGAACTGGGCCTAACTGCAGTTTGAAAACTCTTAGCGTTTAGCAGTGTTATTTAAAATGTGATATATCTGAACATTTTTTTGTTTAGAGTTGATGTTGTTTTGTGTGCGTGAAATTTTATTTCGTTTGGTGCAGGTTTGCAGTTGTTATTGTTCAGTGTTTAAAGGAGGTAACCACTTTTTGTGGACACAATGTAGAGACCATAACCTTAGAGAGGTCTGATGTTTCGCTGATCATGATGGAGTTATAGCGCTTTAGCAAAGCAAAAATACGCTGCCAAAAACATGTTTTCATGTAGACCAGCTGCAGATAAGCAACTGTCTGCAGCATTTAAAAATCTAACCATCTATGAGTAGTGACTTTAATTGTAGGTATCAAAGGCCTGCACGTCCATCTGTCAGTGGGTGCGTGCAATGCACAAGTACCACTTCGTGGCCAAGGCGGTGGAACCCAAGCGCCAGGCACTGCGTATAGCGCAGGAGGACTTGGCGGAGACGCAGCGGATACTGGACGCTGCCAAACAGCGTCTCCGTGACGTGGAGAATGGACTCCTGGCACTCCAGGCCAAGTACAACGACAACGTACGCAAGAAACAGGAACTGGAGACTAAAACCAAGGAGTGCGAGGCCAGGCTGGTCCGTGCCGACAAGGTTTGTACTAGTAGTAGTAGTAGTTGTTGTAGTAGTGCTAGTAATTGTAAACTTTGTTGTAGTGTCGGTGTTAGCTCGCCATTCCAACGGCCATTATTTTGAAGATCCGCCTTTTTAAAAGGCCGTGAAAGTTATGGATAGAATTAGAGATAGGGTTAGGAATAGGGTTAGGGTTTGTATTGGGGTTAGGGTCAGTTTTAGCGTTGGTTTGACGTTAAATTTGGATGGTTTCATTGTCAACTGAAGCAGTTTTTTGGCTTTTTGTTATGGTGGTTTTTTGGAATGCCAAACCCATATCATAGTGTCAGCAAGAAACAAGAACTTCAGACTAAAATCAAGGAATGTGGGACCAGACTGCTCTGTGCTGAAAAAGTTTCCAGTAGTAGTAGCAGTTGTTGTTGTTAAAGGTTAAAGGTTACAGGTACTGTACAGCTCTTTATAGGAAACCCATTACAGACCTACAGAGCGTCACCTGCCATATGGGATCACACAGGTAAACGTGCCTTGCCTTAACCTCAGCCAGATAGGCTGGTAATCGATTCACCTTACCCTGGAGGGATGGAAGGCTGAGTTGACCTAAGTGGCTGGTTACATACCGAGATGATTTACCTGCCCACAGACGGTCACCCATACAAGTAATAACGTGGCCCATCATAAAGCAACTTTGTTGATCAGACGCAATGCGTTATTGCTATGCCACGTGGACCAGTTGTAGTATTGTAGTCATAGTAGTTGTCGTAGTAGTTGTCGTTGTTGTCGTTGTTGTAGTTGATTGGTGGACTGTCGGATGAGAAGGGTCGCTGGCAGGAGTCTGTTACACACTTGGATCAGATTCACAGCAACATTCTGGGAGACGTTCTGCTATCAGCAGGCTGTGTGGCTTACCTCGGCGCATTCACTGTGAGTATTGCTACAGCAACAACAACAACTACTACTACTACTGCTACCATTACTACTACTCTACTAAGAGCTAGTGGTTAAGGTTTGTGCATAGTCTTTATGTGAAACCAATCTCAGAGCTATGGAGCATCACCTGCAATATGGGATCACACAGTGTTATCTGTCACTTAACATAGGTGAACGTGCCTCGCCTAACCCCAGCAGTACAGACTGGTACTCAATTTGCCTACCTTGAAGAGATTGAAGGCTGAGTTGATTTTGGTGTTGGAGACAACCTCGATGGTTTATCTGTTTGCAGACAGTCACCCATTGAAGAGGTAAACACTTGATAGCAAACCTGACTGAAAGTTCAACCGACGACCTGTCGATCATAATTTCAAAAACTCCGCCGTCGCACCGCAAAGCAACATTACTACTGCTATCATTGCTATTACTACTACTACTACTTCTACTACTATGACTACTACTGCCTTTACTACTACAACTGCTACAACTACTACTACTATGGTCGTGTATAGGGTGAGTATCATTCATCAATGCTGGCTAGCTTGATGTTGAAATGTGATGAGTTGGGCATACCTCACAACTACTAGTAATACAACTATTACTACAACCACAACTACAACTACTACAACTTTCACTACTACTACTACTACCACTACCACTACCACTACCACTACCACCCACTACCACTACCACTACCACTACTACTACAACTTTCACTACTACTACTAATACTACTGCTACTACTACAACTACAACTACAACAACTACTGCTACTACTACTGCTACTGCTACTGCTGCTGCTGCTGCTGCTGCTGCTGCTGCTGCAGTTACTGTTGTTTTTGTTGCTGTGTGTAGGTCGAGTACAGGTCGTCATTGTTGGCCGGCTGGGTGTTGAAATGTGATGAGTTGGGCGTACCTCACAATGAACACTGTCATCTGACCGACACCCTGAGTGATCCGGTCAAGATACGCAGCTGGCAGATTGCTGGCCTGCCAAAGGACAACTTGAGCGTGGAAAACGGAATCATAGTTCAATACTCGCGCCGCTGGCCAATGTTTATTGACCCACAGGGTCAGGCCAATCACTGGGTCAAGAACTTGGTAAGTTTACATATCGGTACATTACTGAATCGGTACATTACTGCTGGGGTTTGTGAGGTGTATTCAAAATAACAGAAACGAAATGAACTGAAAGAAAGTGAAATTATTTCAGCAAAATTGAACTAAAATTAATACAGTGTGCATACACACACGTCATATTTCAGTTAAATTCTTTTTATTTCATTTTTTTCATTTTATTTTATTTTATTTAGAAGACAACTTTAGGCTCTGGCATCATGAATTGAAATGTTGGGCACAGGAAGACACTGTTTTTACATGCAAAAGCAGCTAGACTGCTTTAGCGCGTCTTAGCCATTGCAATTTATCATAAATTTGAAGGGGGTCACCTCAAGCAAGGGCACTAAATGAGAGAAGGTATAGAAAGTTTGCGATTTTTAGCCAATAAGTCGCTGTATCTCAGTAACGGTGCGAGATAGGGCCTAGGTTAGTATTAATCACTAATACACTGTGTCTCAAAAAAAAGCATGTGACTACATTTTTTGCAATAACTGGAACAATGAATGTCCGATTATAATAATTTTTGGCACACTTATTAATGAGACTATATGTCAT
>Ga0209367_1004441_pt1 | contig 19327 bp, 10 predicted proteins | sample WorMetLIZISLAND2_FD_187412 | JGI IMG/M metagenome (GOLD analysis project Ga0209367, IMG submission 187412) | Marine gutless worms symbiont microbial communities from Max Planck institute for Marine Microbiology, Germany - Olavius geniculatus... ...
ACAAAAATTGGCTATAACTCGGTAACAGTTGTAATCAGCTTGGCTACTGTAAGAAAAAATCTGAAGCGCAATATCTTTGTAACTGATCACCAGTAGGAAAACAGTATTTTAGTAATAAAACAGCAAATATATGTGTACAAAACATTAGTTTATACACTTGTTAACGGCAACATTTAAGGACTTGCACATTGAAAACAGCAAAAATTACAAAAGGTGATATTATTCAGCAGCACATTGACACACAGTCAGTGTGATGCGGGCAATACCACCTTTTGTAATTTTTGCTGTTTTCGATGTGCAAGTCCTTAAATGTTGCCGTTAACAAGTGTATAAACTGATGTTTTGTACATTTATTAACGAATAAAAGTGCATAAAACTGCATAATACTACGTTTTTGCTCGTGTGGCTTAGATTGCACTTGCTCAATAAGGCATACAGTTTGATAAAATTATATTAGAGCAAGATGAACAACGATATACAGTGAATGGCTATTGTCTAGGGAATGGAACTAAAACACAAAAGCGCAGCAGCAAACAAAAACATAACATGCGACTGTCCTGTAGCTGGTCGGTGATGCCGGAGGATGGCGGACGGAAGACGACGACGAACGGAAGGCGGCAGTCGGGCGGCTGCCGTTGAACCCGCTTGCCACGTGCTAGAAGACGGAAGTCGGGTGGCGGACGATGATAGTCGGACGGCTGACGAGGAACCGCCTGCCACGTGCTGCGTCGACGGGATCACGCGCCAACTGACTCGCAGACGTGTGTCGTGTAGTCGTAGTCGTACAGGAAAGCGTTCCTTCAGAAGTCGTTCGTAAACGTAGGTTCGTTCGTACAACGTACAACGTAGTTTGTCGTTTCACGTACGTCTCACAAACACGACGTGTTGACTGTTCAAGTGCTCAGGCAGGTAATCACGTTCAGCTGTCGTCTCTTCACCAAGAAGAGTTCTCGCACATGCGCAGTAACATCAATCAGCACGTGCTGTTCAGGTCACGTCTACAGGGTGCAACTGGGCCGCCAGCCAACTGTCACAGCAGGTGTGAAAAGCGGACCATCGTATAAACCAGATGCCGCCATCGACTGTTCACAGTTGACAAAATGCAAGCGTGCACGCGTAACTGAAAAAAACAGGGGCGGTCCTAACATATCCCCAGCCGAAATTAGCGTGAGCCCCTAACGAGCGCAAAAAGGTGACGATATAGTACACTATTTACCAACGTTATAACGATAACAATGTTAATCATCAGTACTAAATATGCGATAGTGTACTGGAATAATGCAAAATCAAACAAATTCTCTGAGAACAACAACGATAGCAAAATCGTACGAGTGCATAACGTCGAAGATACTGTAACAAACTGAGTAGCAAAAGCACATTTATACAACAGTATGCAGGCATAAGCAAAACGTGATGACGGCAGTGACATGAAAAGTGTGATTACGAAACAGAGGGTGGCCGACTTAGCAGTCTGGCATCAGATTGTCACGACCCGCTCTGTGGCAAATTTCCAGGTTGTACTGTTGTAGTTCTGGACTCCAACGTAGCAGTTTCTGATTGTGATTGGCCATTCGTTGAATGAAATGAAGAAGATTGTGGTCTGTGAAAACTTTCACTGGTTGCGTACCAAAGTAGATGCTGAAAAGCCGCACTGCCGTACAATCGTGGAGTATCGCTTCTGGTTCTTACTGTAGAAGCATATGGGATGTTTGACGTTCTCGACCACCTGGAACAGTGAAGCGCCGATAGCAAGTTCGGAAGCGTCGACAGCCATACAGAACGAAAGTGAGTAATCTGGCCAATGTAGAATGGGACGTGTAGCCAATCGAGACTTCAAGTCTAGAAAAACGGCATCAGCTTCTGACGTCCAGCAAAACTTAACGCCTTTTTTCAGCAGATCGGACAAGACTGCTGAAATGTGTGCATAATGTAGAAAAATTTCCGATAATAACCTGCTAGTCCTAGTAAGGACTGTAGTTGTTTCCGGTTAATCGAAGTTAAGTAGGCCATAACGGCTTCGACATTGGCTGCTCGTGGTTGAACGCAACCAAGTCCAACATGATGACCTAAGTAATCGACGTCGGCTACTGCAAACTGACACTTGGACGGGCTGAGAGTAAAGTGAGCGTCTCGAATTTGGTCAAACACCATCCGTAAATGACGAAGATGTTCCTCCCAGCTGTCACTAAAAATGATGACGTCATCGAGGTACGCAGCACAAAACGAATCCAATCCCACCAATAGCTTGGACACAAGCCTGGAAAATGTGGCAGGAGCGTTTCTGAGCTCAAATGGCATATATCTCCACTAGAAGTGACCAAATGGGGTAACAAACGCAGAGACTGGTACCGACCCTTCATCCAGTGGGACTTTACAATACCCACGAATCATATCCAATTTGGTCTGAAACTTGGCTCGGCCAATGCAGTCAATTAAATCTTTTATAGGCTACGTGGCAAAGGATACGGATCTGGTATATTAACTGCGTTGACCTTCCGAAAATCGGTGCACAGGCGAAGCTTGCTATCTGCCTTCGGAACCATCACAATCTGAGAGGCCAACGGACTGCAACTCTCTTCAATGATTCTAAGTTCTACCATATCGGCTAATTCTTTATTTAGATAAGCTGATTTTTCTGGCCCCAATCAGTACGGATTTGACGACAGGATCTGGAACGAGCTGATCTGATTTTTGACACTGGACTGTTGAAATTAGTTGCACTGGTGCAGCGTCAAGATGTTGATGCTCCCGTTAGCTTGGCAAGACGCTTTTTGCAATGAGCAAGAATACGTCTAGGCTTTTTGCTGTAATAACACATAACCTTGGTGCCAAGAAGTGTTGCAGCTTTCTTCTGAGGTTCCGGCGACTTCTGACTGCTTTGTGAAGTAGTCACGGCACTTGCAGGTGGTTTAACCCATGATTGCAACGCCATCTGCTTGAGTTTACCCTCATGCGGCTTCCGATCCCCACGGCTAGCTCGATGTACTGCATTGTACTGATCCGCGAGCTCAGCTGTTTCGGTCAAGGTCTTTGGCTTTTGATCCAATAGTCACATGCGATGCGCAGGTGGCCATCTATACAGTTTTGGAACTTCTCCATCATGAAAAGTTCCCGTAGTCGCTCGATCTTATCGTAAGCTTTTTTACCTTCGAACCACTTTTTAAACTGCGTTGGCAGCCGGAAGGTAAACTCCGAGAAAGTCTCATGGTGATTCATCGTCATCCCGCGGAATCGTTTTCGGTAGACTTCTGGGACAATGGAATAGGCTGTCGGTAGTGCTTCCTTCAACGTATTGTACTCCTGACATTGTTGGACAGACAATTTCGTAAAGAACTCCAAGGCCTTTTCTGTTAGATGAGCTTGCAGAACTGCAGCATACTTGTCCTTTGGAAACGCATTCAACTCCGCGATCTTCTCGAACGAGATAAGAAATGATTCGATGTCGTGTTCGTTGAACTTTGGTATGGGCTTTACGGCGGTATCTACGCGGAACGGAGGTGGACGACTTTGTGCCGGCTCGGTTCCCGCAAGTCCAGCTTCAAGTTTCACACGACGAAGTTCCAGCTGATGTTGGCGATCACAAAATTCACGTTCTCGTTCTTCCAGCTCCATCCGTCGAATCTCCAGCTCGATTTTCATGTTCATCCGACGTATTTGAAGCTCGGACGGTTCTGCAGATGGATCTGCTACTTTAGTGGTCGCACGGACAGAAGTCCCAAACTTCGACGTTCTGTCTCGACTCACTGCAACGGTCACTTCCGGTTGTCGGTGTTCTTCCTTTGGTCTGGCTCTCAAAACTAGCCATGGACACTGTTCTCGCGGTGCGTCCTGCTGTACAGTTGACTGATCTGCGTTGCTATCTAGACTGCACTTTCATCTGGTTCTTCACGCTCTGCTGGTGGACTAGGTTGAGCGGTTGACTATAGCTTCGGCTTGTGACATTATAGTAAGATTTTGCGCTGGTACCATGCATGTAGTTTTTGCTAGAAGTCTACTATCTGAAAAGTACATTAAACTCACAAAGGCCAATTTTCACTGTAGTCGGCCTTTAACCTTTTGATCCCCGGTCGCGGACATTCCTAGCCTTGTTATACACGGCTCAGATTTCAGACATTCCCATGCGCTTTTAAAAACCTCAAGACGTTGAGCAATTTTAAGAGCTTCATCAAGGCTTGCAGCTTCCCGTTTCCTGATTTTCAACTCCAGTTCAGGGTCGCCAAGTGCCGTGAGAAATGAATCAGGTGCAATATTCTCTGACATCCTTCATTTTTCACCCGGATACGCCAATGCCATCATTAGTCATTTTACTACTCAGTACTCGCTACAACGTATTCGTTACTGCCTTATCGAATCGTTACCACTCTTGCACATCTATTTTGCACTCTATGGTTGTTTTTTTGTATCCATGGTGAGCAGAGTGCGAGTTGGAGAATTTGGATTGAAATCGCGAAAAAAATCCTACCAAGCTATTTGCACACTGGTGCGTATCAATCTACTGATGATGAAAATCTAGTAGCGTTTTTTATAAGCGTTGAGCAGCTTTCTGATATTTGAGATGTTTATTGTTGTGAGCGATAATATGTGTACTACGTAGGGAAGGCGTACTTTGCGGAATTTTCGTTGCGGAACGTTCCGCAAATTGGCTAGAGTGAAGATGACAGGACCGGCAACAAACCGATCCACCGTTATGTGTAGTCGTGCGAAAAAAATAGCGCCACTTAACTTACGAGTTTCATTGTGTTTTAACGAATATTTTTTTGTGATTTTTACACATTTCACTTTGTCATTATATTTTGCTGTTAGTTTAATTACTAATATAATTGTCATTATTTATTACTTCTTGGTCCCGTTTTCTTCATTGATGCTAGCCGTTTTGTCATGCACTCAAAGAAGTAAACGGGATCAGTGACTTATGCACAGTTATGCACAACTGCTATCAAAATTCGAAGATTATATCCGCCGTGTAAATTCACGGAAAATAAGTAAGCATTTTCGCTATCTGCCGTGAAAATCCATATCTACGAAAATTGCAACTGTATGCTTTTTCTTTTTTCAGTTAATACTGTAAATTATTACTGTGTTATTTTATCGCTTATTTAGCATGCTTTCATCGTTTACAACAGGCCGCCATAGCTAAGTTTGGACTAAAGTTGACGTCGAGAGACGTGTCATTGCGCTTTACATTCACATTCACCAGGGGGCGAGAATTTCTTGTGTAATTTAGTTTGATTTTGTGCTTAATAATAAAATTACGGTTTTAGCCTCCAGTTACGGTTAACATTAAGCTTAGGGTTAGGGTTTGGGATTGGGTTAGGGTTAGCCTTTTTCACAGATTTATATGACAAAAATGCACACCATAAATTAGCGTACAATATGGACAGACGAATCATTACGCAGTGTTTACATTCGCCAGGGGGCAACAATTTCACGTGCAATATAGTACGATTTTGTGCTTAATATTGAAATTATGGTTTTCGCTTACACAGATAAAGGTTAGGGATTAGGGTTAGGGTTAGAGTTAGTGTTAGGGTTAGCGATCTGGTTAGGTTTAGCATTTTCGAAAGATTGATGTGACAATAATGCACACCATAAATTAGTGTACAATATACGTTATAAGTTCGACGACAGTGCTAGTGCCTACAAAAAAAATTGCCAACGGCTGCCCGTGATGGTCTGCTTAGACCTGAGGAGCTAGTTGGTGGACTGGCGATTCGTGAAGCTACGGCCAAGGTCGTCAGTCGCGGTTGTCGCCTTGGCTATGGCGGGCCACAATCGTGTAGACGGACCTCTAGTTTCTGGCTACAGTCCGTCTAGATGGAATATTCACGGCAGATAGCGAAAACGCTTATTTATTTTCCGTGAATTTTCACGGCAGATAACACCTTGCATCAAAATTACTACCTTAATTACAAAATGGGGGTAGGGCCTGCCCCCTCCCCAGGAAAATAAAAATGTGATGAATTGTTTCACTAGAACATAATGACTTGGTTCGGAAAGTGCACTTCAGTAATAAATTATTCAAAACAGCACATCTCTAAAACTACTTTAGTACACACAAGATATCATTGCGCTTCGCTACAGTGAATGATGGCGGATTTTAACAATTTTCGATCTAAAACTTCACTCGTTTAATCGTTGTATGACAAATTCGATTGAAAAACGAACGGAATATGTTTCTTGCAGGTTCGTTTATCACATCGTATTGTGTGCGTTATTTATCTGTACTAATTACAGTCAAACATCGTCAAACACCATCCGTGATAAAATGCTGGTCCCGCCATCTTCACACGTCCCCGCAAATTACACCTTATAGTTAGGTTTAGGCTCACATTTAATTCTCGAATTGACTCAGTAATCACATATCGACATAGGCCTATTTAACCTAACTCTTGAAACGCCTCAAAGTCCGTTAACTCACGAGCAGAAGCTGGCATATCACACAAGAATGCGAGGTCAACTCAAGTAGCCTAGGCACAATCTACTGTATGGGTTAACGTAGGCTAAAGCATTAACAGCAGCCAGACAGCAGCTGTCGATTGCCGCTCTGATCTTGGTAAGACGTGCGGTGCTCGCATTTCTTTGTGAACAACTGTGGTGATATCAGTTTTATTAATTACCCCACGGCTCGTCATCTCTTTCTAGCTAAGCAAGTTTGAGTATAGCTTAAGACCATCTAACCAAATCCTCACGATTCCTGATGCAGCACAAAGACAAAAGGGGGTAAAAATTCACATTAGCTCTGCCACCCGAGATTGCTTCAGAAGTGACTGAAATAGGTAGAATTAGTGTTGTTATGCATGTTTCAGATCAATTTAATTATGGAAAACTGCAAATAATTGACAAGCCGAATTTATTTTAGGAAGAAAATTAACTGATAGAGGGTGGAAGGATTATGAAATTTCAGAAGGTCGAAAATGTAAGAAAACATTTATTGAACTTTACCAGGTTAAGCATTTATTTAGACAGTTGGCAAAAAAAAACAAATTTTAGTTATTCGGATATTGCAGAACATGCGGCAAAAAAGCACAGTATTTACAGGCTAAACAACAACGGCAAAATAGTGATAAAGTATACAGGGTTGCGAAATTATTTAAAAGTAAAGAAAATAGTTACAGAATGGAAAAAATTGGAGAATACAAATTTGATAAATTTAATTCAACTAGATTGCATTGGAAGATACATGGCGATGTCAATATCTTTCAAATACACGCCATGATAGAAGAGCTGATACGTAAAATGACAGGGTCTATCAGATAATGTTTTATTAATTACCCCACGGCTCGTCGTCTCTTTCTAGCTAAGCAATTAGAAACATCAAACACATGTTTGATGTTTCTAATCAACCGGAAAAAGTTGAGAATACATCAGTTGATGCAATGGTACATATGACATTATGATATGATTTGCTCTGGTGTGGGAATCTGCTGGTGTGAGATATGAAGATGGTACTGCCACTAGGTGGTTAGTCTCTGTGGTTTTTTCTTCGATGTTCCAGAGAAGGCCATTCCAACTTGTCTAGCATTTCAGTTACACTGCTTTGTAGCTTATAGTCATTCATTACGAACTGTGTGGCCCTGTGGTTAATTTTCTCCACGTTAACAACGTCTTTTTTCAGGTGCAGATCATAAACAGAAGGAAGTATTCAACAGTGGATCTCACTGGGGCAAAGTAAGCAGTTTCCTTAGACCTTAGACAGTATTTAAGGTTTTGTTGTAGAAAATTCAGGGTGGTGCTGGCCCTCTTCGAAATATTTTCTACGTGAGTGCTCCACCAAAACTTTGCATGGTGTACATTTTGGAAATCCACCGATCCACTTTTTGCCATTGTCTGATTCTGACTAGATTACACGTGCAGCGTTTTTTTTCACAGACCATCCTCTGTTGTTGTTCTGTGGCGTGTTGAAAATCGCAAAGATGGATCAAATCACAGCCGCCACTCGACTTTACGATGAATTCATGATGAACGCTGGTAACATTTTCAGCACATTATTTGGTTATTCAGTGCTAACTGCTTTTTAAGCCAAATATAGAATGTCTAAAGTTAGCATGTGTGTGTTGTGTGTGTGTGTGTGTGTGTGTGTGTGTTTCAATAGTATCATTATTGAATTACGTCTGCCAGGCTGATCATTACAGTTACTGTTGTAAGGGTGACCAGCCATTTTAATGGGAGAACTCAAAATTTGACTCCACGTATATCCCAAACCCCTGAATTTTTTTACCTCAAATTTTGCACAGATGATTACGTCTGGCATATTTCCCGGCATGCAAAATCTAGTTAAATTTTTTTCACAGGGGGCTTCCCCATGAATAGGTCAAATATAACACCTGTGACTTTTTGCAGCCTTTCCTTTCCTTTTTTCTTGCCATCTTCTACAGGAAAAACGACTGAACTGATTTTAACACACAGTAGCTCATATGATGCGATTTCGCTCAAGGATTAGGGGTTACAAAATTTAAATTTAACATTTTAACCTATTTTGACAAAGATATGAAAAATTTCAATGGCACCTATGGGGAAAATTGCACATGCTTTAAACCGTCATAACCAGGGATGTGATCTTGATCGAGGCATCTCGGTCTCGAGACGGTCTCGAGACGTCGTCTCGGTCTTGGAGCAATATGTCTCGGTCTCAGCCCAGTAGGTCTCATCTCGGGTCTCGGGCCATTGCATCTCGTCGAGGCGTTTTGTGCAGGCGGGCGCGTGCATGCTGTAGCTGCAGTTAGAGCAGTACTAACCAGCATGACATTTGTGGCTTAGACGTATTCCTTTACAGTGTTTTTACTCTTTCATTTACTTATTTATCATATTGCAGAATTATGTCATGTCAGCCTTTTTTCATCATAAAATGACCTAGTCGCAATGAAGAGAAAGTGAATGATGTCAGAATGAATACTATCAGCCACATGTGGATGACGTATAAGGCTATAATCAGCTGTAGGTTACTAATTTCAGTTGCTAGCAAATTGTGCTAAACAATGGCTCGTGTCTACAGCACTGCAGTTGCAATTCTTTATGGTGCAAGCCGTTAATTATTTAGTGATAATTGTCAAAATAAATTGCAAAAACCCACAATATCACAAATAGAAAGCGCTTACCATGGTGCGAGTTATCCGTATAATTTTTTCATTGTCAATGTGTTTCACCTACGTCAAGAAAAATCTTGGCGAGACGTTAAAGCTCCTGATATTCTGGAGAATCTCGGGAGCTTCAAGGTCTCGGTCAGCATCTTGGAAGCTGCAACGTCTCGTCTCGGTCTTGGCTCAGAAGGTCTCGTGCATATCCCTGGTCATAACTCCGGCTATGTATAAGATAGAGTCATAATATTTGGTTCTAGGGTATGGTTTTTGGCGTTGGCCAATTTAACGGTGTCATTTATATTTATCCCTGATCGACCCCCGTTGCCATGGCAATGACATTTGGGACAAAATTGGCTATAACTCGGCTTATGTAAGAGATATCTGCAAGATTTTTGCATCTATAGGGGGTTTTCGGTGATGAGCCATCGAATGCTGCCAACCAAATTTTTCCCTACCGACCCTTGTTGCTATGGCAATGAAATTTGAGACAAAAGGATACGCCACTGTTGCCGCCCACCTTAGTCCCGTAATGACCTAGAGAGCAGACCGGGCAGGGTGTCTTTTCAAGCTCCAGGCACTTTTAATTCCTTAATATTTAGATACCCAAAGTTTTCATGTCACTCTTACGCTTATGCTGCAGTTACCCATGACTGTAATAGATACGATTAATTGCATTATTGTTATGAATAATTATTGCTCGTACGCCTTTTTGCCACCCCTTAGAAAGTTCCACCTGGTGTGGTCCGCACCCTCTCGCTACGCCACTGCATCGCATGGGAGATAAAATGCTCTGGTCACAGTGCGCTTTCTTCAACTATTTATGGCTTGTAACCTGGACGTTACCACTGTGACATTACTTACAATTAAGTCTTGGTTTTTTTCTGAACATTGCACAGCCAGAATTGTGGTTTTAAACTTTTTTTGCAGGTCAGATTTTTGCCATTCCTATTATTTGGTAATGATTTAGATAAGTCGCCAGCATTGTCATTACTGTTTGCATCAACAGAATCCTCATTTTTCATTCTCTTCAACCTGACATTCAGAAAGCTTAACACTGCTTGAAAAATCAACAGGAATCCCAACAATGTCCCCATTATCGCTAGTTTCATAGTGACATTCAGAAGTCTGAGTGCTGTTCATATTTTCAAGAGAAATCCAAAACTCTGCAGCTAAATTCATTACCACGTCTACATATCTGATGTCATTCAAGAGCTCTGTTACGCCACTACTATTTAGTGCCGTATCATTAGCTTGGGACTGATGCTTACAACACTCACTGTCTTTGCATATGTGAATGTACAATAGCCTGAATTTGTACTGGCTGCAAATAAAAGCATTTGAGTGAATTACAGTTTCATGCAAAATGAGGGGCTGTCAAAGATAGCACAGAAACTCATTGCATGTGGCTCAAGTAATAAATTCAGCCTCCGTATAATTGCCGCAACTGCAACAACTCTAATACAACTGATTATCAAACGTTGTCAATAACCAACGACAACGTTGCAGTGGGGATGATGGCTGATGCGTCGATAATTTTAGCATCGACTGGATCAGCATCAGGTGGCACTTACGCACTAACCGCCACCCCAGTACATATGTACCGGTAATACATAACCGGTAACAGACTATGTAAAAGTGCTTATGTTGGTTTGCGGTGGATATGAGGCCAGGCAAGCACTCGCTGAAAGTTCACAAATGCACCAGTGCACTTCACAGGCCGCATTTACACTGTGTCCCAAAAAAACTAAGCAGATTTGTTTTTGTCAGAACTGCATCAAATTTCCATCGATTTTGATAATTTTTGGCAGAAAGATGGCAAACGATCCAAATATATGCGAGGTGCACTCATTTTCCACCTCACCTAATTTGCGTCATCACCTTACCTTGTTAAACGCAAATGTTCCAAATTGCTACATAACGCCAAATGTTGTTATCTTGTTATTTTGGTAATGTGGTAATAAAAATATAAACGTTTGGTGTAAAATATCATGATATATCAAAAATATCGCCATACATAGAAGATATCACGATATATCAAAAAATTTGACATTTTTTTTGATGATACGATATATCGATATGGAAAATCGAGTCATCACTGGTAGAAAGTTACCGTCGTATTGCAACTTTTTGAAACTTTGTTAGCATCAGATAACTCGCTTGTGTAGATCCTCGTGTGGCTGATTTCTTCATGATGTCTAGTCCGTGGTCAAGTTTAATCATCTGTCTGCTCTATGTCATCGCTGTTGAGTGGGCTCTGCCACGTTTCATGGACAACCGAAAGCCGCTCGAGTTCCGACCCCTGATTGTAGCTTACAACTTCGCTATGGTTTTACTCAGCGGCTACATCTTCGTTGAAGTAAGTCAGCAACATGTTTCATTAAAAAGGAGTAAGAATGAGATTAGTAAAGGTCAGGATAGCTTATTTATAGCTCTCAGTTGTAATCAATCTCAGAGCTACGGAGCGTCATCTGCCATATGGGATCACACGTGCCACCCAACACAGATGAGTGCGTATCACTTGATCCCTAGTCAAGCAGGTTGATACTCGATTTGTCTCACCTGCAGTATAGAAAGCTAAGTTAAGCTTGGTATTGGTTATATACTGAGATTGTTTACCAGTAGATGGCAGTTAGCCATCACAGGCTGTGCGGTAGTGCAGCACTGTTATAAGAGTGACCAGCCATTTCAGTGGGAAACTCCAAAATGTGACCCCTCGTATTTTCGAAACCTCTTAATTATTTCACAACAAAATTTGCACAGATGATTACGTCCGGCATACCTCCAAATGTGCAAAATTTGGTGAAAATCCGTTTACGGGGGGCTTCCCCACGAATAGGTGAAATATAACGCTTACATGACTTTTTGTTCCTTTCCTTCCCTTCCCTTCCTTTTTTTCTTGCCATCCTCTAGAGCAGTGTTTTTTAACCGGGGTTCCGCGGAACCCAAGGGTTCCGCGAGCATATGCCAGGGGTTCCGCGGCTGGTCAGTAAAAAAATTTAAAATAACCTAGCGTGCGAAATTACGTCAAACCAAGCCATTAAAGTGTAGCCCCCTACGCACCGATCATGCTTAGTTTCAAATTAGCGCCTCTAACTTTAGCATGCAGTGTTAAACATTTTTCTTGTTGTTAACAATGTTAGAATATTTGCATTGAACATCGAACACTAATTTATTAGTGTCAGTATTATGAAATCGTGTGTTTATTTATTGAAAGACTTTCATTTTTTGAAACACACTGCTTGAAAAATATACAAAGCTTCGCCCATCAGTGCAACTGGCTGGGGGTCCAGACCCCTGAGCTGTCGGTGGGCGTAAAAAAGTAAAAGGTCCAATAATAATGTTCATGCCATTGGCGACCGCCTGGTAAGGTGATTTTGGTTACGGATAAAACAAAATTGCCAAATAATATTATCTAATACGGTCAAATTAAACGAGTCTTTTGCCTGCTGCTTTATCGTCAGCATTTGAGGGATATGTCCCAGAGTCCAGACTCTTACAGGTTCTCTGTTTCCTGACTCGCTGGGGACATTAGTCCCCAGACACCCTAAAAAATTTTACTTTGCCTACACCGCTGAACTCGCTTATTATTGCATGGGGTTCCGTAAGTGATTGTAGGGTTCCGCTGCAGCAAAAAGGTTGAAAAACACTGCTCTAGAGCAAAAACGACTGAACCGATTTTAATGCACGGTGGCTCATATGATGCAGTTTCGCGCAAGGAAGTGCCTTCTGGGGGTTACAAAGTTTAACTTTAATATTTTAACCTATTTTCCCCCAAAAATATGAAAAATTACAATGGCGCCTATGGGGAAAATTAAACAATTCTTTAAACAGTCATACCTCTGGCTGTGTATAAGATAGAATCGTAATTCTTGGTTCTAGGATATGGTTTTTGGGGTTGACCAATTTAATGATGTTATTTATATTTACTCCTGATCGACCCCCGTTGCCATGGCAACGAAATTTGGGACAAAATGGGCTATAACTCGGTCTCAGTAAGAGATATCTGCAAGATTTTTGTGTCTGCAGAGGGTTACGCGGATGGGCCATTGAATCATGCCAAGTGAATTTTTCCTCGAGCAACCCTCGTTGCCATGGCAATGAAATGTCGGACACAATGGGTTAGAACGCGGCTTACGTAAGAGACATATCAAAAATTTTTGCGTCAGATGGGGATTTTCAAAGTCAGGCTATTTTGGTATGTGCAGCGCACAATTATTCGAAAGCGCATATATGCACCCCACAAAAAATACGTTAAATATGGGAAAAATTGTTATTATCTAGCAACAAAAACATTTCTACATTTTTAAAGATTGCTATAATTAACTAGTCAGATGTTAGATTAGTATGACATCGCAATTCTGTCTGTCCGTCTGTTTGTCTGTTTATCAGTCAAAAATGGTGCAAGCTAGGATGATTAAATCTTCACCGTCGGCTGCCTGGAAGACTCTAGTTTCAGGAACTGTAAAGCTTTTCCATAAATTCGAAGGGGGTCACCCCGAACGAGGGCGCTAAATGAGAGGGGGTGGGCAAAATTTGCGATTTTTGGCCAATAAGTCGCTGTATCTCAGTAACGGTGCGAGATAGGGCCTAGGTTACTATTAATCACTAATAGGAAGTTGTACACTGGCTCTCAATTTGCGCCAAATTAAATGACCTTGAATGACCTTGAACGCCAAAATAGGCGGTTTTATGGATTTTTTGGCGATTTCGGGCTGTGACACGCTAGTATTGTTGTGAGATCCGGATAGAGAATTTGGTATTTATATATTAACTTAGCGTGAACACCCCAATTTTTAGCTAAACTATTGAACTGGAACTGCTATAGGCTTTCGTGCATCTCATGAGCTATAGCTCAAATTTCTTGTATAATCCAGGTCCCAAAAATTCAGGGAGCTTCAATTGTCTCCTCAGTTGGAGTTACGGTGCTAGGCAGCCTCAGGTCGGACTCTTTCGTGAAGTTCTACTTATAAGTTCTGTTCTGTGCAGATGGGACTGACTGGTTGGTTTGGTCGCTACAGCTTCCGTTGTCAACCAGTTGACTATTCACACTCGGCGATTGCACTACGGGTCCGTTAACCTCATGATATTCAGGTTTTGTTCTTAAGTTTAGCTCTGTTCATAGGGTATCATACTATGATATTATAATTATGCTACATTATTATGTCATATTGTGTCATAATATTTGTTTGTTTTTTTGTCTTGTGTTGGCTCTAAACTTTTTTATCAGAATATGGAATATGTTTAATCTGCTTTCTTTCAACAAATTAGGGTTTGATCGAGTGCTAGGTGGCCGCCAAGCTTTGGACCAAGTCGGCCAGCTTGAGCTGAAAATCTGCTTAAACTGGCAGCTACAATACTCTCACCATTGCAATAATAACTCCTCAGCTTGAAAGCTGGTACTCAGTTTGCCATACCACAAAGGGTATGAGGTGGGTTGACCGAGCTGACTGGTTTTGTACCGAGATGGTCTACCTGCCTGCAGTCACTCATCCAGGTATTAATAATGGGCCCAGTATACAGTATCTTTGTTGATTTCGCCTATGAAGCTGTGGCACTCTGGCATTATACAAATGTATTATTATTATTTGACACAACACGTTACTGCTGCGCCAGAGAAACATTGGATTTTCATGCCAAGCAGACTAAGGGCGCATTGCACCAACGTCGTTCATGATCTTGGTTCAGCTGAACCTAGATCAAATGTTGAACCAAGTTCACGCTGAATTACGTTGCACCAAGTTGAACTCAGATCAGCTGATCCCATTCAGTTGAACGGTCGTGGTTATACCATGGACGTCTCTGATTGGTCAGGCCACGCTCGGCCTGTAGGCCAACTACAGTGACGTCACAGTCACATGCAATGCTTACAAAGCAGACCATTCTTTGGCCGTGATTTGTTCGAATTTTAAGCTTTCCTGAAGTTATCACACAATTTTCGCATCAACACTGTTGCATGTTAAAGTTCCGAAGCTACACAAAATATTTATTGCCCAGTGTGCATGCGTAACTGCGAGTTGAACCGAGATCAAAATTTGATTGGTGGTCAGATGGCAGTTCATAATTGAACGGAGATCAACGCTTGAACCGCTTTGGTGCAACGCAACTTACAGCTGAACTAGGTTCAAATTCAGATTCGACCTGGGTTCAAAGTTGAACGACGTTGGTGCAACGAGCCTTTGATGTTATTTTGTAGCCCCTAAGGCACTGTGCAAAATTTATGAATTTCCAAAGAGAAACTGCAGTCTTTGGAGCAACCATGGACACACTGGCAGACAGACAGGCATGATTGATTTTATATTCTGTTTCATGCTATAGCAGTGGCACCGATACTTGGCAGTCATTTTTGTTCACTACCTTGTTCTGTTTTTCAGCAGATTGCCGTTATTTTGACACATGCATTGGTGTGTAGATGGTAAATGTGTGCTGGTGGTTTTATTTTTCAAAGTTCATCGAGCTCTCCGATACAGTAAGCAGTGTTGCTGATTGATGATAGTTAGGCGTTAATGTGCAATACAATTATGAGAATTAATTGAGCGCATTGGACAAATCTGTTTCTAGCACCAAATAAATGCTGTAACATGTGGCGTCAGAAATTTGTGGGAGATAGTATTAGTCCATTTTTACAATGGAAAAGGCTCTGTTCTAGACACACATTCAGACTCAGCGTCTTTTAGGTTAGACCAAGTTGGTTGAGTTTCATGCAGTTTGAGGTGCTGCATTTTTAAAAATGCATTTTCTTTTTTCTTATATGTCTGTTGTAGGAGGTTTTCATTCTATTCCGATGAACTTTTTAGCAAGCTGAAATTTTGCCTGCATTTAATTAAATTGCAAGTTTATCCATTCATAAAATTCACGAAGATTTTGGGTATGTAGAAATGAGTGTTTTGCAGTATGACTTGGATGTCTGCTTGCATCTGCATCTGGTTTTGTAGGTGTTTTTCATACTACGCAAGAAGTACAACCAAGTGAGCTTTCTGCATGTCTTTCATCATGGCATTATGCCTGTTTCTTGGTGGTTCGGTGTCAAGTTTGTACCTGGTGAGCGAGTTCTGTTTTATATCGAATTCAAGTTTTGTCTGTTTTTTCTTAGGGCCAGCTGTATGAGCAGCATGCAGATCTCCACTAAATTGAGTGTGAGTGTGCAGGGTTTAATGTTCCACCCGACACAGTGTTAAGTCATTTCGTTCATGCAATTGAGTCCACTCCACTCACTAAGTCCTGTCAAGCTCTCACTCAAGCAGATGTCGTTGCACAAAACTAATTTGAGTCTGCTCACAAGAAAGAAATGACGACGATTATTTTTAGTAAGGGATGATATGTCATGTGCACATATGGAAACAGTGCAGTCGACATTTTCATCTGCGAGATGATGAATAAGAAGAAAATTGTGTCGTTTTTAGTCGGAACTGCTGGTGGACGTCATGTTTATGCATCAGGTGGTCGGGTGTATGCTATTCGTTGCTCAGTTGGTCATTTTAGGAGCAAATTACTGCTTAAAACTAACAATGAACTTCGTTTGTTTGCCAGTAAAAGTTGAATGGAAACTTGCGTGTCAAGATAGCCCTCAAAGTTGTCGTGAATGGGTTTTACTGACACATTTGTCAACCCCAATGACGTTCTGGTTTCTTGTTATGTTTGGTTATACTGTTAAAAGGATTTCATTCCGCGGGGTTTTGTCTTAGGACAGATTGGCATATTTTCAGGGGATTCTGTCTGGAGTGGGGTGGGTTGTCTGGCGTGGTATTATCACAGTATTTATTGTAATTTATGCCGTGACGTTTGATATCCAGGTGGTTTTGGTACATTCCATGCGTGGCTCAATTCCTTCATTCACTTCGTGATGTATATCTACTACGGGATGTCCGCACTTGGCCCGCAGTACCAGAAGTACCTCTGGTGGAAGAAGTACATGACATCGATGCAAATTGTATGATTTTCGACATTACTGCATTTTTTCGTGCATTCCATCATTTGCTTGGCGGATGCATTTGGTCACTGCTGTTGCACTTTGTGTTTTTCTGGTTCAACCAGCCCATTTTCCAAAGTTACTCAGGCTAGCTAAGTTGCTCCATGTTTAGGTTGCGTTCACATGTGAGGGTCATCCCAAACGTTTCTGGCCTTAACATATTAGATGATAATATTTTTTGCATGATCTATACATCAGTGAAATGTAAATCCTTTACCGACTCATGCAGGTCTGTTGCGGATATGACGTCATTGTAATTTATGACGTCACAGAGCACTAAACCGAAACGATTTAGAGTGCTGACGCAAACAGCATATCATCCGGCTCACTGCTGCATGACAATTTTTCAGTCTAGCTGGATTTGTAAAAGTGGGGTCTCGTGGGTCCTGTGTAATTCTGGGGCCTCATGGAATCTAATTCTGTGACAAATATGCATATGAATTTCTCATTTGCAATAGCTTAAATTTGTGCTGGCTGCAAATTAAAGTATTTTAGTGAATTACAGTTTCAAGCAAAAATGAGTGGTGGTCAAGGATTTTTCAGTGTCATTATATTAGACAAAAACTTTTTATTGTCTATGCATCAGTAAAATGTACCTTCTTTGTGTATTCGTGTGAGCGGCTTTTGGAAGAGATTTTGTAATTTATGATGTCATAGAGCATTAAGCTGAAATGAATTGGAGCACTAGTGCAAGCAGCATTTGAATTGGGATGGTAGGTACTTAACACTTAGCACTTAGATCCTCCGGTCCTTGACAGGACAATGGGCAGCAAGAGTTCGCCATCTGCTTCTGTTTGTAGCCACAGCCCAGATGCTCTTCCAATCGACTCCTTGGTCCACCAGGTAGACCGCCAAGTCTTTGTTGGACGACCTCGTCGTCTGCCACTACCACGAGGGGTCCATGACATGGTGTGATTGGTTGGTCGTCCAGGTGGCATCCGGATGATATGGTCTGCCATCCAAAGTTTCGCTGCTACAATGTTTACCTCCGCCAAGGAGGTAAAAATAAGCTTTCTACAGATGAAACGTGGGCGCCAGGAAGTTTTGGAGCACGTTTGTGCCTACAGTATAAAAAGAAGGCCTTCCAAGCAATAGCAGTCACTGTATCCTGAGACCTTGATGAGACAACATCATGAATGCCGAAGGTGAAGAAAATGTTGTGTTTGCATGTCTGCTTGGTGCATACATCCAGTCTTTGCGTCAGCAAGACGAAGGCCAGCAGCAGTTCCACAGAGTGCAGCAGGTAGAAAGAAAGAAAACAAAAAAGGTGAATGAGAAAGCCAAGATCCATGTGGGTGCGCGAATGGTTATCGGAAGACAGAAGGCAACTGCTGGGCCACCACTACTCAACATTTCTCATCAGACAGCTTTGCACCGAAGACGTCAACGCCTTACAGAACTATCGGATCCTGCTGAAGGAAGTCAACGTTAAGGTCTTTTTCTTCCTCCGAAAAGTTAGTGACGATCCTTGGGCCTGCTTTTTTCTTAGCGGGTGCGTCTTCTTCAGTTTCCTTTGCCTCAGATTCAGGTTCCAGATCCAGCATGTCTAGATCTGGCTGGATCCGGATCCAGACTGGACCCATAGACGTTGGATCTAGCTGCATCTTGGTCAAGGCTGCATTCTCGGTTGCAGGATACGGATGCAAGAAATCACCAGATATCTGACCCGATCCAAATCCAGTGCACCTCTAGTGTCAGTTATACATTGACTAATTTTTAGCAGACTTCATCATCATCGTGTTTGTCTATTGCATCTTTGGGTTCTGTCTGTTTCATTTAATGTTTGTTTCAAGTAGTTCCAAGGCAGTGTCAAAGAATCATTTCGTTTTCATTGTCGTAAAATTATCTAAATCTTGTTGGCATTCAGATCTGGTCGAACCCAGATCCAGACCAGATGCAGTATCTGGATCCAAGCTGGATCCACAAAAACTACCAGGTATCAGGCCGGATCTGGATCTGGATTTGGTGAACCACTGGTCCCCAGTTATAAATTATTTATGGAGTTGTTGTCTGTCCAATGCAATGCATAGCATTGGACAGAGTATAGAATCACCTGAGTGTTCGTCCGTGTGTCCAACTTTTCTCAAGCTATCTTTCTTCAGTCTTCCCCTTCCTTTTCCTTCCCTTTCCCCTTTCCCTTTCCCCTTTCCCTTTCTCTTCTCCGTCCTTTTTTCCTTCCCCTTCCACTTTCCTTTGCCCTTTTCTCTTCCTCTTTTTCCTTTCTCTTTCCCTTCCTCTTTCTGCTTCCCTTTCCCTTTCCATTCCTTTTCCCCTTCCTCTTTAC
>Ga0209367_1004442_pt1 | contig 19326 bp, 13 predicted proteins | sample WorMetLIZISLAND2_FD_187412 | JGI IMG/M metagenome (GOLD analysis project Ga0209367, IMG submission 187412) | Marine gutless worms symbiont microbial communities from Max Planck institute for Marine Microbiology, Germany - Olavius geniculatus... ...
CGTAATTGGAGATCAAAAATGCATGGAAAAACGAAACACAGTTGATCGACGATCAATTCTGAACATCAAGTTAATCGTAGATCAGTAAATCGGAGATCAAATTTGATTTGATTGGCGATGGAAAAACTGGACCTAAGTCACTCTTTAGCTCAGCTCACTCGAAGCAAGTCAATTTCTTGGCTGACCAACATTTTGAGCCCATCTGCCAGCCAAATTCCACGCAGGCACAACTCGGCATGTTCTGTCAGCTGGATCTTCACTACCAGTTTCCAAAACCAAAACCATGTGGTTTTGCAGCAGACAAAGTAACCGCAGAAATATCAACCAAAGTCGATTAATCAAAAGTCTCATTTTATAAGTCTGGCCAAATCCAAAGTGTGGCAAAAACATGACCGGATCTGGATTTTAGCTCAATTTATACAATTAACGACATTTTTGGTGAAGCTGGAGACAAATACAGCATTAATTATAAACTGTCTCCATCATGAAAAGATGGCTGGCTGGCTGGCTGGCTGCAGAGTAAATATGTGTACACAGTGTCTATCCAAGATACCAAGCAGTCATCGTGGGAATGATTAAGTGGCCAAGGAAGCTACCGAGCGGACGTCTTCTTCCTGGCCAGTTTCTCAAGACGTTCGCGTTCCTTTTGCTGCTTGGCACGTAGTTTCCTCTCAGTCTCGATGGTGGATTTGAAGTCTTTGATGTTCTTCTTCAGCATGTCACGATGTTGCGTGCTTGTTATTCCCAGAGACTGCACACAACAACATAGAGCATTTGTCACGGATGCCAGCTATATGCGAATATGCGATGCAATCGCATATTTTGCCAAAACCTGCATATCGCATATGTTTCCGCATATAATGGCATTTTCAGAATCTCATATGCAAATAATTTTGACGCATATAGCACATATGCAAAAATTCGCATATATTTGCATATATGCCATATATTTCAACGTATGCGATGACATATTTCAGCATTTTCCTTGTCCAACGTTGTTTTAAGACCATTAAATATTTTTGGCGGCAGACGATACCTGGTAGTTACAATTAGATGTTGAACAAATTGAAGTCGAAAATGTCAAAATTGTGCACAATAAACCTATTAATGATCATGATTATGATTTTCCGTCACTCGAATTTGCATATGCTGTAAATATGCAGAAAAATATGTGGCATATATGCTGCATATATGCGCCACATATTTCACCAAATTCTGCCTATTTTGCATAAAAAAATTTCGCATATTTTAAGAAAATTTTCCGCTATAAACCGGCATCCCTAAAAATTTGTACTGATTTGCAGTCAGTTTTTGCTGCCAAGATTGGCAAAAATAGGCTAAAAACTGTGGTTTAACCAGCAAAAACAAATGCGACAGTAACAGGACTTTGTGCCAGTTTCTGCCATTATAATGTTGATTTAATACGCATCTTCATACAAAACCAATGCAACACATTCCAATTCTTCTGTTTCTACATATGCGTATTAAATCAACATTATAATGGCAGAAACCGGGTGGTGCAAAAAAAACGTCCCGAACATACGCATGCGTTATTAAGCCAAATGGTCAAAGTGAATCAACACAGAAACATTTTTGTAATGATCGAACATCAGCGAATACGTGCAGGAATTTTCTCTTAAAACACTTCTGTATTAGCCGTGACACAAACAAAATAGCGTCACACGCGATAAAGCAATTTTTGAAAGCGGTTCATCATTTGCGTTGCCGCTTGTATGCTAGATGCTTTTTCTGATGCTTTATGGCTTTTCTGATTCTGGCTGTCTGATGTCGACATCATGCCATTTGTCTGTGATAACATTCTGAAGATTTTGAGGTTTGCATACGGCTCACGCCTTCCTTCACAGACAAGTTGTTGCAAGGTATCCCAAGCTGAGTAATGCAGTGGATTCAAATCTGTTGAATGCAGTTTCCATTTCTGTGAGCTGACGTATCAGGCGTGTTGTGTCGAAAAAAATTTTGAGTTGCTTTGATGCGGCGTGACGGAACGCTGTCCTTACATAGTTGGATTTTCACCTCTCCTTACCTCATTAAGTGCCATCCAATAGCATCATAAGTGAGTCACTGAAATTTATAAGCAAGTAAGAGTACATATTGGTTTACAAATGTACAACAGAAAATTCATCTCCATAAAGTATACGCGCCGTTTTAGTTATGCAAAGTTCGGGACGTTTTTTGGCGCCACCCGATATTTGTTCATAGTCATTCTGTAACAAAGTTGTAATGACGTTATAAATAGTAAATTTTGCTTCCGAAAAGTCATAATTTGTTACAAATTTTGCATGCTAACCTCCTTGCAGCAAGAAAATTAGTGTAATGAACATCTTCACGTACCTGTCAGTAGCCTATAAACCAATTTTTTTGCTAGCTTAAACCGGTTTACACCTCATGACCGACAGAAATAAGTTTTTGTTAGCAGAAACCCCAACAATGCTTAGTGCTGACTTTTTCTCACTTTGATCTAAGTGGAGCTGCTTGAAACGAAAGTGGCCGAATGATCAAAAAAGACACCAGAATTTTGCGTCTTAACTACATTGAATACCGATCAATTTTTGAAATTACTTCACTAGCACCTCTGCAGTAAATTCAAGATACAACGCTCACTAAAAATCGGAGTAGAACTAAAACATGTCACTGCGCGACCTTGTAAAATATGATTGTGGCCCGCCATAGCCAAGGGCCGCCATAGCCACAATACCATAGCCATAGCCAGAGACCACCATAGTTAGGGTTACAGTTAGGGTTAGGATCCCACTAGCCCTAACCCTAACCCTAGTAACCTATAGGAAAGTGTGGCGGAGCTAGCCATTCGTACCATCGATTGTAGGATTGTGGCTATGGTGGCCCTTGGCTATGGCGGCCCCTGGCTATGGTGGGCCGTCACCGTAAAATATACTTGTCAGAAAATTAGTGAACTAATTAGCCGCTGCCTCCACCACACCATGACTATTAGTATTACTACAGATGAGTGTGCGGTGTATCTATGTGTATCTATACCTTCATCTGAGATGAGTCGAGCTGCAGCAGCTGCGCACCCGTGATAGATCGAGATACAAATGACGACACATAGTCTTTCATGTTGACTGACGTTAGCCACTGACCTACCTGTTCAGAAGTCCAGCTAGGCACACTGCAAGTGTCCATCTACAACACAACAGCCAACTAGTACGCATTAGCAATGTCACAGCAAATTACAAACGTTGCACCGCCAGCCTGGACGTTTCGTTCTCAACACCTCTGGGACATTTTGCCCAACAGCACATTGACAGTTAGACGATGCGATGGCGAAAACAGCAAAAATCATAAAAAGATGACATCACTCACCATCACATCGTCTAACTGTCAATGTGCTGTTGAATAATATCACCTTTTTATGATTTTTGCTGTTTTCGATGTGTCACTCATTGCAGGTCGCCGTTAACAAGTGTATAAACTGATGTTTTGTACATTTATATTTTATACAGAGCAAACAGTCAGTTGGACGACCTCCGATCCAGACTTTGTTATACGCCAAACATCAAGTGCTTACTGAGGTGCAAAAAAAGACTAATGTGAAAAGAAAAAGTAGAGGAAACAGGTGCACTTGCAAACCGAGTCAAAATCGCTATAATTCTTCTGCTTCTACATTTATTTGTTCATAGTCATTCTGTAACAAAGTTGTAATTACATCATAAATAGTCAATTTTGCTTCCAAAAAGTTACAATTTGTTAACAAATTTTGCATGCTAACCTCTCTGCAGCAAGAAAATTAGTGTTACCAGTGTAGCAGCAGCAGCAGCAGCAGCAGCAGCAGCATTTTTCATCACCAATTCAAAACTTTCCTGGAATTCAGATTGCAACCAAGTACCAAACATAAAGTAAAGGTAAAGGTAAAGGTAAAGGTCGTCAATTTGTATGGCGTATCGTCGCGAGCATGCGCACGCCTCTAATGCACTTTTGTCACTAATCAGAGCCGCCTGCCGCATGGCCACCGTGTGCAGCCTGCAGACACAGGCTGGCACAGCGGCCGGCTAGCCAACCCCAGTCAGCTGTACCAAGGTCCCCACCTTCTGTAACCCATGTAAATGAGTTACTACTGCACCACCCCAACTCTTGCTCGTCAGGTTTGGTGAGCCCGTTGCAAACACTGTGAACTCTTGTAGTATACTCACTAACTGGCTTACATGTCATTATTTTTACAGCTAGAAAGCTAATCACCATTTCCTTAGCCAGACACCAGCTTGCACTGCAAAACCGACCACTGCTATACTCTAACAGACACCAGTCTGAAAATGAAAAATACCTGCATGGGGTATGTGTCATATCTGGAAAAATTTTCATCAAGATCCATTTGCAGCTTTTTAAAGATACTTTTGCTCCTCGGTCCATAAAAACAATGCAGATGCACAGATCTTGCTACACAATCAGTCAACAGTAAAAATTGCGAAGGAACAAAAACTCAGTAGAAACATACGTTCGCTGGGTGTGCTGGTGAAACACCCGCAGGAGCAGAAGAATCTGAAAAATACAACACCAATCACTTGTCGCTTGCGGCGTCACATTTAGTGGATCTATTTCAGGCTGTGGCTACTGTCATAAATGCTACTGGGTGGTCCAGGACCACAGACAACCCTACAGGACACAGGACTTCCTTGCTAAAACCGGTTTTTATATTTCTGGTTAAATCTGTCACCACTATTTCAAAAAAAAAATTCCCGACCCCTGGTGACCTTTTGTTGCTATGGTAATCAAATGCAACCAGGAACGAGCTTAGTGTCGCTGTAACAAAAACAATGTGTCTAAAGTGTTAACTTAATGATAACGCATATGTTAACTACACCTCAAGTCAAAAAATAAAGCACGAACACATGTGTGTATCTTTACCAGATACTGATCAATTTTTAAAATTCTTCCACTGGCAGATTCGACAGACATTTCAAACAAGTTTCACGCATCTGCAATTTGGTGATGATCAAAATTTCAAATTAGAAACTCAACAAATAATAATTCCATGATTGATCATTAACTTCTGCAGCTTTAAAAACATTGAAAACACATTGTTATCGTTTTCTTTTGTTTAGAAAGTTTATAAACTAGTGATTTGCAGCATTACCCGTTATAGGAACCCCGGGTACCCAATTGCAATTACCCAAACCCGGTTTCAACCAAGTACCAAACGTAAAACAAATGACACTCTAATGACACGTAGACTACGCAATTACCGAATATACACTGTGGTCCATAAAAAACGTGCCAATTTTTTTTTTGAATAGCTGAGTGAAACATTGGTCGATTTTAATAATTTTTGGCATGCAGCATTGCAAAGAAACTTGACACAAATGACTGCAGTTTCGCCAACCTCACTTTAACAATGTCGCTACACTACCTTGCAAAATGCAGTTACTGAATGTGCTGTTGGTGAGTTTCATCGTTTACACGCTTGCATTCATGCTGGAGGAGAACATTTTGAGCACATGGTGTGATAAAAATGATGTGATGTGACGTACGATTTTTTGAGAGTCACTAATCACCAGTCGTGTTGGTTGCTAGTCAATTAATAATTTATGAGCCGGCACATATGCTACCCAGTGTGAATTCATTGTTGCAAATGGTCAGACTATAACTTCTGCACTTCACAAGGTAGTGTAGTGACAGTATTAGGATGAAGTGGCTAAAACTGCAGTAATTTGCATCAAGTTTCTTCTTGATGTTGCATGCAAACAATTATTAAAATCAGCAAATGTTTTATAGAGCTATTCAACGTTTTTTATGAACCACAGTGTACTTCACAAAGTTGGATTTTCCATGACAAAATGCTTATAATGTGCCTATAAGATCAGATATTTATAAGTCTGTCAACGAAAATGGCTGAAGTTGAATCTCCCTTGCAGCAGTTAACTTCACCAAAAAGATTACAAGTAGTGCAATTTTCATCGCTTTTGTCAGTATTCAGTGCAAAAATGGGTATAAATTACCAAGATTTGAAACCGGGTAATAAATTTCGATACCCGGTCCACGTACTGCTACGAATCACTAATATATATAAACGTTCATCATTACAAAGTCAGTGGCATGTGAATACTGGTAGTACCGGTGTCTGGTCTGGCTTGTTGTCTGACAAGTACAACCGGCAACGGTTCTTCATCTTTGGTGTTCTGACTCGACATCGACGAAGATGCAATATCACTGTCCTTGTCACGGAAGTTCGGGTTCTGAGGATCATAGGAGTTCTGCGACGTTAGCGACACTTCCGACTTGCCATCATCGTCTATTTCATCATCGTCGTCTCTGAAAAGTTGACGACAAGACTTTAGCGAACAAACCAGTGCTGATTATTTGATAATTGTGCATAGAAATTAGACTGTAAATTTCGACCAGTCCAAAACAGACAACAGAATAGTCACTACACATACTTTACACAACACACCAATTCACTGATCAATCTTTATTATGCCGAAAACCAACGCAAAACAGTACAGCATCGTCAGCATCTCGGGAAATTTGACAACAAAACATTTTTGACTGACAACAAACATGAATGAGCTGAACCACTACACCAAGCACATGGCCCATCACATTCTACCTTTGGCCTTCCCAATAACAACAAAAACTAGAAAGTTGGGGCAAAGCCCAACGCGAGTCCACCCGGTGCCCTAAGTCCGATTGAGGGAAAATTTAGGGGAGGGGTGAAATTCCCCAGGTAGCAGTCATGCGGCCCGCACTCAAATGCATTAGCATATGCAAAACGCGCACCGTCGACCTAGGATAGGTAAATATTAGCCGTGTAATCTCTGGTGTTAGTGGACCAAAGTTCACCAAATTTTTTATTCAACTTGCGATTAATCGTATTTGATAATGCCGTTTACCGCTTGTCAATATCTCTACTCTTTCCAGAGATATTTGCGGTCAAACTCGAAAGTTGTCGTAAAATGTACTAAATTCTGGACGTTTTTTGCCCTCTTAAATTTCAAGAGAGCATTGTCCCCCAAAAGTTGTACCCAAATTATCACCCCCATCTAGCGGCACGTCTGGCGGCAAAGTTTCAAGAAGCTTCTCCTCCTGGCTCCAAAGTTCTTGTGGCTAATACGCTACATTTTCAGCCAATTTTAGACCCCCTTTGAAAAAAATTGTAAGGGGTATCCACGTCCCCACTGGCTAGTACGATTTGGTCATTCTCTAGCGCGTGTAGAAATTTGGAGGCGCAGGGTTTTTCAGGGTTGTGAAATTTCCCCGATGGCAAAGTCACATGGCTCGAACTATAATGCATTAGCATACGCAAAACACCAATTTCGCCAATTTGTCGAGTTTATATCGCCGTATAATGGTGCTGGACACCTAAGGCATAGCTCACTCGGCTATTTATCCGGCAGCTCACACGCGCTAGGTTCGCCGCCGTCTTCTGCACCCTGGATACGCCATTCACCAGCCGCACTTTGAGTAATCCACTGGGGGGGAGGCATAATTTTTTCAACTGTTAGATTTGAGACCTGCTAGTAACTCCCTTTTCCCTTTTCACGGCTTTGGCCATATTCGAAACTGTGATGTCATCTGCAGGAGGGTTGCTAACTAGCTTTATTGCCTTGAGGTCAAATGCAGCATAATTTACGGCTAAATAGCCTCAAAAAGGCCAAATTTTTCATCAATAGTTAACCCACTAAAAACCACGATATTCCAGCACATCGTCAATTTTACTAACTGCACACCTCTAGTAGTGAACAGATACACAATGACGTAATTTCCGATGTTATCTATGCGTTATTAGTTGTACTACAAATCTAACATTATTCTGAGGAAAATTAATGGATTTAGTGTTTTCAACTGCAAATGTCAGTTTGTCAACCAAGCGTCCTGTGAGTGACGTCATCAGTATTTGTGGCACATTCAGGTGCGTTCGGCTGGCACAACATATTTGCAATGATAAAATTACTTCAAAGCAATGTTTTCATTTCAACTGATCAGCTTATTATTAATCACTGTTACGTTCTACACATGTCATATTTAACCAATATCGCTTTTTCATGCGACTTGGCCTATAAGAGAGACAGATACGCACCCTGCCTAACCGTTGAAGGGGAATGATGGCACCTTTAACATAAAGAAGACAGATGTTATTGTATCAGACAGATGTAAAGAGTCTTACCTGTCTGAGCTGTCGGCCGCATGATCACCGTTCATCTCAACATCTTCACGTGAACTCTGTCAACAGCAGAATTGTTTAATAACTTAATGACGATTAATAAGGACCACACAATAAAAGTTAACTAGTCCATTTGAAAAATAAAAATCATCGTTACTTGTTTCAAGTAATTAGACTCAAATATGTTTTGTGCAATGGAATTTGTTTGATCGAGGATTTCAGCAGATTCAGTAAGATGAGTGGACTCGAATCAATGGACATTTGAGTAGCATTCATACAGGGTCATCATCATCATCATCATTTCTGGCAAGCACCACTAAGAGTGCGTAGCGCCAAACGTAGACATCAATCTCCAGAGTGGACGGTTCTGAGCCAAGTCAACTGCGTCGTCCATATTGAGGTCACTGGATTTCAGATCCTGCTGAATGGTTTTCATGCATGTAATACGAGGACGTCCCAGTGGTGTGTATGTGTGTTACGTTTAAATGTTGTAGAGTTTCTTGCAGACGTGTGTTATGTGAATGTGCGTTACAGAAGGCCAGTCGGTGGGACTGGTGAGTGTTGATGGAGGTCGCTATGATGTCGATGTGGAGCAGAGAGTTCGACGGCCCGTCTACCGGGATGAGGCAGACTCACTTGTATGCCGGTGTTCCTGGTTCTACTGGTCTGATACTGACAACAGAATGATTCCTTAAGATCTGTTTTGCATCTGTTTCATCAGGCATTCGTGCAATGTGTCTGAACAGGGACAGGTGCCCTGACTGGACTATGGCTGAGAGATAAGGTTGCTTGGTTGACCTTCTGACTTCGTCGTTGCGCACATGCTGGTGCCAAATGATTCCTAGCAGCATTCTCAGACACCATCAATCTTGTGCACATCATTCTTAGTAACTGCCCAACACTCAGAACCATAGAGAAAAATAGGTAGAAAGCATACAGGGTGGTCCATAAAAAATACGGCACTTTACTTATTACCATATCTTCGCCAATTATTGACCAATTTCCAAAATTCTTTCACTGGCACACTCTGTGGACAATTTGCGATAATGTGATTGTGATTATTATAGTTTTCACCACACCGCAAATGTGTGTTTACACTACTACATTGTGAAATATAACTGAAATATGAACGTATAACGATAATAACAAACATTTTGGTAAATTTTGGTAAAAACACTTCAAATCAACATTGCAGTGAATGGTCTGTATGACACTAAAGTGTGTGGGTCTAACAGAGTCTAGTGTCATACAGATCACTCACCGCAATGTTGGTCTGAAGTGTTGTTAATTTATCTAAATGGCTAATATTATCATAAGTTTTTCTTACATTTATATTTCACAAGGTAGTGTAGAGACACATTTATGGTGCAGTGCGATATATAATAATCATATTATTGCAAATTGTCATAGAGTGTATCAGTGAAAGAATTTTGAAAATCGGGCAATAATTGGCAAAGATATGGACAAAAGTAAAGTGCCACGTTTTTTTATAAACCACGGTGTACAATCAGCCCTTACCGCAGCAGTCATAAAACTTGCCAGTTTTTGTTGAATGTGCGTTATATTGCAAACATTATGAAAGATCAACGTAACAGAAACATATGCGAGCCACCATAGTCACTGTGCTACCACATTAACCACTTATACTTACTGCTTTAAACAAAATAAAACATAGTATGTACTATATTCAAAATTATATTCTTATCTTCAGTTCAAAGTTATTGACATCTGTGCATTTCTGCTACATTGCTATGTAGCAAACGGTCGAGTGCGAAGGCATAAAAACACACGTACCCAATATGATACAAAAACCTTTACAGATCATGGTGACGTGCTATGCAAATTAACATTTCATGTACAAACACCACACTGAATCCTCTACATGTCAAATCTGCAATAGACAAATTCTCTATTATGAAAAACAGAAAAACTTGCACTGATTGGTTGACTACGATCCAACCGCATGGCCAGTCCGGAGGCCACTCCGGAGTGGCCTGCAAGAAAACAGAGAGAGAGAGAGAGAAGTTGTGTGAACTGACCATAGAGTCGGAGTGTGGCAGACGAGTTGGAGGTCGACGCGCAGCCAAAGCTCCGGAGCTAACCAGATCGCGCTTTGCCTTGCTTGCTGACGAGTCCAGTAAACCAGTGCTATCCATCGTCAGATCAGAGCCGGCACTTGAGGCTGAACACAAACAAACCATTACAATTACACAGCGTTACGCAGTTCAAGTACTGGAACCACAATTGCTACAAATCTAGCCTTACTTGAAGACAAGTCCAGTAAACCAGTGTTAGCCATCGTCAGATGATAGCTGACAATGGTATTTGATGCTGCTGCTGAACTACTGACCCTTGGCCCTCACCTCGCCTCACACCACAGAAAAACTAGAAATTTGAACTAATGTACAGGGGACGTGCAAAAGCCTATAGCAGTTCCTGTTCACAAACTGTAAGTCTATCTCCAGCCATTCTAGTCGCAATTCATTCTTGGAGTGTGCGCTGCAGCTGGAGATCGCAAAAATCAATAAAACCCCTTATTCTGAAAGTTCAGGGTCTTTTACAGTAATCGATGTTCATACAACTAAAAAGCTCGTTACTAAAGCTTTTTGTGATAGGCAGCATGCACATGCCTATCTGTAACCGTTTTCATGAAGGACTGGCCAAGAGTGGTAAAATAACAACTTTTCGGGGGTACCGCTCTATGATGCCCTTGTACGCAGGTTCCTTGGACCTAGAATATCAAGACTTGGACTGTTAAAATCTATGTTTAATGCTGAACATGTCGCATGCAGGTTGTCTGGGTCTATCTCTAGTGATTTCGACGCAATTCACCGTTGAAACGTGTCTCACAGCCCAAAATCGCCGAAAAATCCATAAAACCCCCTTTTTGGCATTCAAGGTTATCTAAGGTCATTGATTTCGATGCCAATCGAAACACAGTGTACAACTTCCTATTAGTGACTAATAGTAACCTATCTCACACTGTTTGTGAGATACAGGAACTTACTGGCTGAAAATCGCAATTTTCATTTACACCCCTCTCATATAGCGCCCTCGCTCAGGGTGACCCCTTTCGCATTTATGGAAAAGCTTTACGGATCCTGAAACAGGAGTCTTCCGTGTAGCCGATGGTGAAGATTTGGTGATCTTAGCTTGCACCGTTTTTGACTGATCCATCCGTGTGACAGACAGACAGATGGACAGATGGAATTGTGATGACTAGCAAGCACTAAAGCAGTAACTACTTTCGCGTGTAAAAACTCATACACGCGAATCGCTAAATACCAATGGGCCATTCTAGCGACCATGAAATTTCACCATAAAAATATGTCCATGGTTTAAATGTTAAACACGTTTGCAAAAACTAGATAGCAGTCGTAGCCCGCAGGTACCTCCACCAAGGCAATGCTATTCGCCAGGTGGCGTCACCATCTTTGGTTTTGCAGCGGTTCCACTTATGCCCCCTTTAACGCAATGGTAACGAAAATTTCAAAGTGATCCAGAATCCAGGATTCCTGCCGGATCACCCCCAAAATTTAATCACTTGTAGCTTATACCATGCCTGACATACCCTCAAAATTTCAGAAAGATCCATGAATAACTTTTCGAGTTATCTTGTACACACACACAGACAGACAAACAAAAACCGGCAAAAACACAACCCTCTTGGCGGAGGTAATAACTAGCCACACAGTCTGTGGTCAGAAAATAACGTACAAGACGATGCCAACGCCACTCACACAGTTCGAAACACAACATAAAAAGCAATGTAAAAGCTAATACTAACTCAAACGCAACAAACAGAGTAATGTTAGTTACTGAGTGCTGCAGACGACTGCGCTGACAGAGACTGTTGCTGTGAACTCTCCAGTAGCTTCACCTGCAAAAACAGCAAAACAGTTCATAGACAGTCATGAACGCACATACATATAGACACAGCGTCAACATATACAGGGTGGGCCAAAAAACTGGCACAATGTTTTTATAAAGCCAATAACTTCGTCAAATATTAACCAATTTCTAAATTTCTTTCACTTTCTAAATCACCAAAAAATTTGTAGTAACACTATTGCTAAAGATCCCACCACACATCATATTGTCATTACACTACCTTGTGACATGTCAGACATCGCACTTAAGCTGGTGACGACGCTGACCAATTGCGTGATCATCGTTGATCGAGCCCGACATGTGGCCCCCAAACAGCCCGAACTTAAACCTGGTAAACAACGCTGTTTGGGGGCCTTCAACAGGTGGTCAATCAATGTCGACAATTCACACATCATCAACCAGCTGAAGCAGGCAAACGTCACCGAGTGCAGCAAACTGTTGCAACGTCTGGCTGATCACGCGATTGGTCAGTCACTTTGGACAAAAACTGTGACAATAAACAAGTTGTTTCTGTTGTTTTTTACACTGTGTTGTTACAGATATCATACTGTTTTCAACTGTTGCTTTTAAGACGCTGATATTTCACTAAGCAGTGTAGCAACAAACTTGAGGTATAGTGAGATCTTCAGTGATAGTTTTACTAATTGGTGGGGTAGCAATAGTGGTCAGAACTGGCAAACTTTCCCTATCCTGCGCTAGACTAATGGATGGCCGTTTGACCTCTTTGTGGGTAAAGCGTCCGCTATCAGTCAACCAACAAAGCCAACTCAGCCTGCCATCCCTCCGGAGTCAGCTACATGAGTAGTAACTCATTTACATGGGCTACAGAAGGTGGGGACCTTGGTACAGCTGACTGGCGCTGCCTAGCCGGCCGCTGTGCTAGCCTGTGTCTGCAGGCTGCATGCGGTGGCCGTGCGGTTGACAGCTCTGGTTAGTGACAAAAAAGCGCATTAGAGGCGCGTACGCGTGATGCGCTATACAAATTGACACCTTTACCTTTACCTTTACAAACTTTCTCCTGATTTTGACAGTAAAAATTTCTGAAAATCAGTTAATATTTGATGAAGCTATTGGCATATAAAAACAGTGTGCCAGTTATTTGGCCCACCGATGGCACCCTATACATCAACGACTACAATCAACCCAACCGCCATCACTTTTGGACTCCCTTTTCCAGAATACTAAATTACAACATGGTAAGCGGGACAAAATAACGATCACAAAATCGCATGTTAAACTCCCGGCCATTCCAGAGAGATCAGCAAACACTGACACTGAGATCATATAGCTGTCAGAAGATGGCAATAACTACCGCAAGCGATTTACCATGCTACCAGGTCCAAATAGAGAACCTAAGGAGACCGAATCAGCAATTTATTTGACTGACAGACACCCTTCCCACTACCTAGGCAAAAGCATCAAAACATTGACCGAAAAAATGTGGACCTCAACCTTACTGTTAAGCCACATACTGGCTGTTTATGACTATAAACGCACTGGTAAGTAAGTAAGTAAGTAAGTAGGTAAGTAAAGTGTAAAGTTATACAGCGCATACTCAAAAAAAATCTCTTATGCGCCGAATATATTTTGTCATAAATAATTCACGAAAAAGTACGTCTTCAGCTGACGTTTGAAAGTGTCGAGACTCAGTTCTGGGTCACAAAGACTGCTGAGCAGCGAATTCCAAGTCGACGGGCCCGCAACAGCAAAGCGTCAACAACCGAAACTATTAGTCGATAGTGCGGCATGACTAACTTCCGCTGAGTGGCAGAACGCAGATGTTGACGGCCAGCGACGTCCGCTGTTAGCATGCAACTGTCCATCAAGTACAGCGGAGCAGTTCCATGGAGGCATCGATACATGAGCACTGCAAGCTTAAATCATACTCGATCGGCAACATCCAGCCAGTGAAGCTCATCATTCAGTATTTGCGATGAACCGCTGTCGTACTTTCCAGTGTTAGTGACGACTCAAGCAGCTGAATTCATCACTCTCTGCAACTTGTCTGTTATGACTCTCGGCGATTCAGCCAGCACAGCATTACAACAGTCGACACGAGATGTCACAAACGTTTGCACGAGGGTTTTAGCCGACCCGACATCCAACAACTGCCGGACACGACGAATCGATCTAAGATGAAAGAAGCAGGCAGCACTGATGGCTGAGACATGTTTCTCAAAACTCAAATCAGACGACAGAATAACTCCTAGGACACGTACATGTCCACTTGGCTCCATACTATTTGAGCCAAGCTTAATGGCCGGGCCACTGCCATCTAGTTTTCGCAAGGTATATTTCAAACCCGACCACAGGAGTTCTGTTTTCTCTGTATTCTGCTTGAAACCATGTACCGACATCCAAAGATTGATATCTGTGACACTGTACGAGGGGGGTTCAAAAAATTTTGCAAGTCGATATGTTAGCCTGAAAAACTTTTCAAAATCTATACACCGATAAATTGCATATTTCTCACGAACTCATGTAAGCTTAAAGCGGATGTGATGTCACTGTGACTTATGACGTCATAAAGTGTTTTATGTCTGTCCTTCCAGCCATGCACCCACCACAGACTTGAGTCATTCATTGTTTGGATAGCGGACAGCACAGAGAAAATTTTTCAAATTCAGAAAAATATAATAGTTGCTGTAAGTGAGGTCTCTACTGTATGTAGGGTGATCTTACTGTACAAAGCCAGAGTCACGAACAGCTAGCTGGGTAATTGTAACTTGGGGACTGGATTGCAGTGCCGGATTTAGGGGAAGATCTGCGGGCCTCGTTCCTAGGCCATTGCACACTAGGGCTACCAAGTTCGTACGTCGCAAACTTTGTTTAACCTTTCACAAAGGGGACGGATATCAATAACTGTTAACTTTTAATAAACTTTTCTGACGTCAAATCCTGATGAGCCATCATAATTGATAGAAGCATTCTCATTTATAGCCGGCACAGATTTCGGCTACTAAATATTTATAATTACAAATGAGGAATTCATGGACGCAATTGTCAGGGCTCTCATAAAATCACATGTCCCAGGGTCTAATATTGGAAAATCCGGCTGTAGGCTGTAGAAATGGCATGCAACAGCTAGCATAATTTTACGCTGTTTGTGCTAGCACTCCAAATCGTTCCTGTTTAACACTCTATGATGTCACACATTATAATAACGTCACATCCGTTTTAACCTCATACGTATTTGGAAGAAATATACATTTCACTGGTGTATAAATTTTTAAAAGTTTTTTAGTCTAACGACTTGCAAAACATTTTGAACGCCCCTCGCACTTGAGTTTTTCAACAGCAGTTGGCGTATCATCGCAACGACAACGCTCATTTAACTGCGTATTGTCAGCAAAAGCGTGATAGTTGACGCCGTGCTCATCTTCGAGATCAGCAGTGTACATAATGAACAACCGCGGGTCGAGTACCGAACATTGTGACACAGAGCACGTGACGTGAACAGTATATGACGTACTAATGTTATAAATGACGCAAAATACTCTATCGCAGAGATATGACTGAAACCACTTCAACACAATGCCATGCAAGCCGAACTGACGCTCGAGCTTAAGCAGCATAAGATCATGATCCATGGCGTCGAATGCTGCTGTGAAGTCGAGAAGACAGAGGACGGATACGTTCCCTTCATCAGCAGCCAGCAGCAATTCATGGAGCACTTTTGTAACAGCCGTCTTGATGCTATGAAATCGTTGTTAGGCAGAGCGGTTAACAGGCATCAACACGTTGTCATCTGGATAGGCCTGTAATCTCTTCGGTACAATCCTCTCTAACAGCTTGAAGAGAAATGACAGGTTAAATACACGCCTAAAATTCTTTGGACAGCTGACGACAAGTCCGTTCTTTTTTAGCTGTGGACAAACCACCGTGTGCTTACCGCCACATTGTTTGTGGGTTTTTGACTCCAGACAACAAATACTTTTTTGCACATCTTGTTAGGAAATAATGAAGCAATGTCTGAAATAGCTACAATTTTAACTAAAACATGACAATTCTTTAATATATTGTGTTTCTTGTAGAAAGCCAAATTCCCAATATGGACACAGGATCGGTAGTTAGGATCTGCTGAACACGCTAAGGCTACCGTCACTGTCGATATTTTCTGGTGCCATCGGTCTCATTACAAGTCATTTCAAGTCGACGCGATATAATCAGCGTCAATGCGATGCTAGCAGGGAGTCGACAGTTAGTCAGTCGTCAGGAGAGTCGCCAGCAGTTCCTTCTCCATCCTCACGGAACTCATCTGATCAGACACTTCTGTATATCGGATTTACTTGTGGCTGAATAGGTGTGTAGTGGGTGGCTGGTAGCCAGCCAGTGAGAATAGGGGGCGGCACCGCAGCGACGCGCGTGCAGCGTCAATGCGATGCTAGCAGGGAGTCGACAGTTAGTCAGTCGTCAGGAGAGTCGCCAGTGATCAGTCGTCGAATCGAGCTGAGCGTGTTGCAAGCGTACGGCAAAGATGTGACGATTGTTATTGTCGACGGCGGTAGCCGTCTACGAGCGATGGGGCACGGGAATACTGGCTGCCGCTGAGATGCTGCCTTAGATCCAGGCTACTTTCTGGCTGGTGGCACTTATGCAGCATTTTCATCAGAATGCCCAGCAACATCACTTGCTTCTCTCTGTGATTTATCGTGGCTGTCAAATAGGACCGCATCATAATCACTGTCATCAGCTGACTCAGCGCTGTCAGGGTCACTGAAGATTGCAGCCAGCAGCCTTTAGACGTCCACGCACAGAACCCGTTCTACTGCTACTAGTAGCCTACTAAGTACAGCAAAAAACGAGAATATAGTCACAAAATGAATAAAAAAATCAACGCTGAAAACTCCATATGCACGCTGCTACACGACGGTGATGTAAGTTGACTTGGTGCCTGGATGTGATGGCTGCAGCAGCTGGGCGACGTCGCCGCTGGGCTGCGGACATCACCTTGCTGCCTTGTCCAGCCCAGCCACAAACCCAGGCTAGCATTTCTCATACATCTCTGGCTAGTTCACTAGAGGGCAGCAGCAGTGTGTCTGTGTGTGAAACCGACTAGACGGCAACGGCAGTCAACGCCTGTCGACGTATGACCGTGACTGACTATAGTCGGTTCTGGTGGCCTGCTAAAATGCAGTGGGAACCAAAAGGGTTCGGTTCCGGCGGTATAAGGGTTAAAGTCGGATGGAAAAAAACCAATAAGCAACTTGTTCTGGTACGATCCAGAACGAGGCTAATGTAAGAAGCTAGCTAGAAGCAGTGATGACTAGACCTTGGCCTGTAGTTCCCGGACAGCCTGACTGTACTTCTGCTCATTGGCAATGTGTTCTCTTTGCATTGCTTCACGCTCATCCAAATGCTGCTTCTCCCTGCATACAGCCAATGTACACCACATCCCAAAATTAGCGACACCCCTACAAATAAGTAACTGTAAAATCGTTAGTGCCTGAAAGTTTTTCCACAAAATTTGAAACATTTATGGGACAATCATTCTCAACTAGTCTTTGAAGTTTGCGCTCAAACTGGCCACCTTTGACCTTGACGCTAACTCTTAATCTATGGCGAGTACGCTGCCGCTTGATCGCCTGGGGCCAAATTTTCAAAACTTCTCAGGAAGATCTTAAGAAGACTTCTTTTCCAAAGAAAGTATGCGGATTTTCGAAACTTCTTTGGAAAATGTCTTTGGAAGAATTTGAGATCTTCCAAAGAAGATTTTGAGAAAGGGTGCACAATTTTTGAAACTTCTTTGGAAACTTCTTAAGAAGAATTTAGGCAAATATATAGGAAAGCACTAACCTTGTCCTACATGGAGAAAGGTGTGTAATAAATCTAAATTTGCAAAAAGTACACAATGTTGACACTTAGCTTAGACGTCATAGGTCATTTGACGTCATAGGTTATTTACTCATTGCTGAGGTAAACTCAGCAATGAGTAAGCAAAGCAAATTGACGTTTGGTCAACTTAAAAAATGAAGCGGTGTGTAAAATGCGTTTCCTGTGGACATGCTAAGATGAGAAGTTTTCCAAAGAAGTTTTTATTACGTCACATAGACGGTATAGGTGCATCTGATTGGTTGAACTAGTTTAGGAACATAAGAAAAGAAGAAGTTCTTTGAAAATGCAAAGAAAGAAGTCGATAATTCAGATAGGAAAACTTCTTTGGAATTCCTAAATCATCTGACATCTTTGGAAAATGTCTTAGCAAAGTTTCGAAAATATGGCCCCTGGTCAATAACAACGTATTGAACGTAACCTTAATGTAAACAAACTCTGACGTCACAATGACGTTACACTGAGCACATACGGCACAATAGGTGTAATGGTAAGAATACTAAGATAATGCAGTGTACAATATTTTGTTGAAATCCATGAACTACAAACTGAATTAAGTGTGTTTGAAGCAAGGGGGGTCACTAACAGAGGGACACGATGTACAACGTTACAGACAGAGAAATGGACCGTAAGTGAGTGACAAGCGTGAGATCAGCACACAAGAGAGAGGCCATTTGTTCACCAAAACAATGCTAGGAAAGCAGTCAAGACCTCCCCAAACCATAAAGCCCACAGGATGGCACTGATCTTCATTTCTTTAGCTCACAGCCAGGCACCAGTTTACACTGCGAGATCACAGATACAGGACTAGTGCATCGTTTGGTGTGCCTCTTTACAGCCAGGCTTTCTCTGATACTCACTGCACCTACGTATGCAGCGCTGGCCAAACTGAGTTGCAATGGGTCACTAAAATAACACTAACACAAAGTAATTATGCAAGTAAATCGTGTTTTTTTTATCTCTAACTGATGTACTGACATGATAAACCTACAGTCTAACTGCGTAATGGTGTCACTATAATTTTTACGCATGATAATGATCAGATATATTAATGTAAAATCAAGACTGTTCAGCTGTTGTAAAGCATGGGATGATATAACGATAAACAGTAGACAGTTAGTTAGTAGCTGTATTTATCAATGTTTGGCAAGACCTTGTGATATAACGAGCACGTCTGTAGACTCACCTCTGTCGGTAGATTTCAATCTTCGCCAGAGCCTCGTTATATTTCTTCTGCAGGTCTTCTATCTGTTAACATTACACCACAATGTCTGGAAAATGTCACAACGTTAACTGTAACTCCTTAACTCCTCAAATTCATCAACGTCAAACCTTGGCTACATTCAGACGTCACTTAAAGACCCACTACTTTCAGTCAGCCTTTTCTGCCACCTAGCGTCCATCATCCTATGCGCCCTGATTCTTTCTGAGACTTTGGCGCTTTATAAATCATTTACTTACTTACTTAC
>Ga0209367_1004443_pt1 | contig 19326 bp, 8 predicted proteins | sample WorMetLIZISLAND2_FD_187412 | JGI IMG/M metagenome (GOLD analysis project Ga0209367, IMG submission 187412) | Marine gutless worms symbiont microbial communities from Max Planck institute for Marine Microbiology, Germany - Olavius geniculatus... ...
CGTGCGGGCAGGCATCCGCTATGTTGTGCCTCGGTCGTTGTTGTGCAGCAGCCTCAGCGGCGCTGGTTGCTGACAAAAGTATTGGTATCGAATATTGCCAAAAAATAGCTGAAAAAGTATCGCCGATGCCCATTTCGATACTACGGACGAAAAGTATCGGCGATAGTCATGCCAATACTCAAAAAGTATCGCCAATAGTATTGGTAGCGATACCAATACTGCGATATTAACAACCCTGCCATTGTTCTATAATATAGATGAAAGTACCATTTTAGTACTCCTGCTGTGGTCTAAAGCAAAGCTTAAAATATGCATTACAGCATTTCATTATAATAATTCACAATTAAGTAAACCTATACCTGTTTACAATAAAGGCTATGCAGAATACCAGTATATAGCAGCAACCTTGGTGAAAAGCTGCCTGGTCTTTAACATGCAACTTATATCTCACAGACAAAAAAATGGCACCTGCACTTAGTACTGACTTGACGACAGCACTATAAGTTCTGGCAATTTAGAGAAAAACAGTCTTCACGATATTTACCTTTTCTTCTTTTGTTACAGTCTTCAGCTTTTCGATATTAGCAAGCTGTTCTTTCAGGCTGTGGAGGTAGGCATTTAGCTCAGCTCTGGCTTCTGCAGCATGATATAATAATAATATTAATAATATTAATTCACTGCTTTCATTTTGTAGTTCAACGTCTGTCACACAGATAACAATGCAGCATTTAATACTATCCAATCTATACATCTTTATTCATCACGAATGACAGAACAAACAAACAACCAAAAATAAAATATAAAAATACAATGCAGAAATGCTACGTTTAATATCATCAACAATCTCCACTTACTGTTGTAGCTATTACTACCACCATCACAGCAGCTGTTGGTTTTGTTTAGCCACAGCTCAAATATTTATTTACATTTACAAAAGTTAGATTAAAAGGTGCTGATATAGCTCTTTATGGGAAGCCCATCTTAGAGCTACGGAGCGTCACCTGCCATATGGGATCACACACTGTTACCTGCCACCTGACACAGATGAACGCGCCCCGCCTTAACTCTAGCCAGATAGGCTGGTACTCGATTTACCTACCCCAGAGGGATGGAAGGCTGAGTTGACCTAGGTGGCTGGTTACATATCGAGATTGTTTACCTGCCTGCAGGCAGTCACCAATCCAAGTACTAACCAGGCCCGGTGTAGAGTAACTTCGTTGATCGAATAAAACACGTTACTGCTACACCAAGCTACAACAATCATAAGGACAGTTCAGATAAAATGTACATGCCATGCTTACTAGTAATGGTAGAAAAGGCAGACCTGCACTATCAAGGTAATTCATGCAGCTGTGGTTTCCATAGCGTTCTGCAACATCTCTTGCCAGCTCATTGTAACTGTTCTTCAGCTCACGGTCAGCTCCGCTGTCAATCAGTGCCTTAAGACTTTCCACACGATTCCACGCAGCAGCCATGTGCAGAGCAGTATAACCTACCAACAGCCATTCATCACCATTACCGTTACTACTACTTCATTATGTCCTTAAAATGTGTCTCATTTGCCACTTTCTATAATTTCAGCAAGTCAACCAAATAATTTTTTAACAGAAACACATACTATATGAAGATGCACAAAAAATGCATATATAAACACCCCCACCTAATGCAGTCTGTGTAACTGCCCTACTTTGTAAAGTCTTATCACAGCTCTGTTACAGTGATAAGTACAACGTTTTTCAAACAAACCAGCCAAGTGTTGGTTTTTAACTGGCTTTGCTAAATTTTTTTAATCCTCATGCACTACGTTACTAATGTAGCACAGAGGAGTATATGAAATCAGTGTAATATTGACGACTGACCAACAACAACCTCCATTTCTGAAACAGCCTTTCTGAAAGAACTTCAAATGGCTATATCTCAATAATGGTGCTAGATAGACATATGGTCACAATAGACCACCCATAAAAAGTCACCCACCGCAAGTCGAATTGTCATGTGACCGATGACGTCATGTGACCTCAAAAATGAAGGTTGTGCCCCCGTTATCTTTGAAGTGCCATGTCTCTACAAGTACTAGATAGATGCATGCGTTGAGGTATAAAATGACAAATGCCAACTTGCATCATCAACCATTATTGGAAATTTTTTCCCCTCAGTTCACAAAATCCGGCAATATACTAACTTTGAAGAGACAATCTCCAATAACGACCTTGACGCCAGTCACTAATAGTATAAAATTAGATGGGTCTCAAATAGTTGCCAGGTCTCTAATACAAGTTTAAAAAAACAAAAAAACAATTAAAAGAATACAGATGTAAATGATGTGCATGAGTGGTACATTAAATTCGTCACAATCTAATAATATTTCTTTTAATTGTATAGCATACTACTTTGGTGATTTGACACAGTTGATTGGAAAAAAAGAGCCATCAGTCAATCTGTAAAATATATGCTGCAGCCAAAACATTCTCCTATGAGACTCTAGTATAACTGGAGTAACTTGACAAATGTAGGCTCAATAAACAACCAAAACATGTGTAAATTAAATACTATAATGAATACTAATTCAGCTGTTTTGTTCAAATAATCTGCACAGAAGCGACTTTATGCCTCAAAACGTTACTCATATGAAGTACAGTAGCTTAACAAATTTAATATAATGATGATGATGCATAAGCTACTGCGAGTACTGTTATTTTACATTTGTATGTCTACATTTTAAGTTGTTAACACAAATCCGATAGCATTTCTTTGCATTGCTGAACTTTTACGAATGAGACAGTGTGACGTGCCTTTCTCTGAGACAGCATTGATGTCAGCACCACGTTTTATGAGCTCCAACAACATTGCAACATTTCCTACCAGCGCCGCCCAGTCCAGCGGTGACTTATTGTCTTCTTCACTCCGCTTATTGACAAGCAACGCCACCGAGTCATGAAACGGATCATTTTCATCGTCAAAACACTGCACGAATCGCTCCACATTTCCCTCCGCTGCACACTCGATAGCAATGTTAATGCTACGACCGGAACTGCCTGTTTTACTGCTGCCAATACTTGCAGTCTTCTCTGGCTGCTCTGCTGAAACCACGCTTGATCCTCTTTTGTCCTATTAAAGACAAACACAAACAAACTGTACAACTTTTGCGACAGTGCCCAAACGGCAAAAATCATAACAATATGAAAAGTGCTGACAGATGAAGCCTAATGCTGGCAGTATTGGTAGTACAATAAGGAAGTACGACCTTCTGTTTATTCTCTGTCATATTTCAAACACCGGCAAAAAGATAAATATCAGCAAACTATAAAAAAACACATGTTAATATCAACAAACTTAACAGCGTCTACACGTTACCATGGCGACGGTCATACCTTTCTTGTCTGGTAGATCCAAGTAAGTAAGTAATAGGCACATAGTGAACATAGTGAATTTAAAGTGAAACTGATCACAAAATCACGATTATCTAAAGTACTTACTGTGTTGACTGACTTGTTGATTTTTAAGGTGTCAAAATTGCATAAAATACAAAATTGTATAAAATTAAATTGTATGAAAACAGACCGATAACAATCTCTCCACGAGCACGAGCGTAGTTTGGTTAGTAAAATAATGACGCATTAGTCAGTGGATGTTGATCTACGTGACTTCTGTCAAAATTGATCAATGATGACGAACAATAGTGTGAAATGTCACGTGCAAATTTTATTTTTATGTAATTTAGTTCCATTGAAAGTAAGAGACTTAATAAACTAAAAGTATATTACATAAAAAATCAAGTTATCGAAAGTTACACAGAAATAAAATTATAGCATTTTAACTAACACAAGAATAAAACTACACTGTGTCTCAAAAAACGTCCCACTGTGTTTTTTTTCCATATTTTCGCCAACTATTAACCGATTTTCAAAATTCTTTCACTGGCACATACTGCAGGCACTTGGCTATAAAGTAGGCCTAGTTGTTAAATATCCCACTACACTTTAACTGTTTTGCTACACTACCATGTGGAACATAAATTTTCAAAAATCACAAAAATCTCTATAATACATATGCAAAAAAATCATCGTCTGAAACAATTTTTTTTACTAATTTTCATACAGAAATTAAATTTTATTTAGTTCGTTATGCATTTCTGATGTTTGTAAACAAAAGTAGATGATATTGTCGTGAATAATAATTTCTCATGCATAGCGATATACCGCAGATGCAATGCGCCATTTAGCAGTGGAGACAAACCTTTGATTAAAAACGTGTACCGGTTCAAAAATGCAGTTTTTGGAGAATACTAGTAGAATTTCCGAAGATAAACTGCAACAGAGAAAGAATGGGATTGCTACATGTATTAACAGCGATTTGGGAAACATGCAGCACCGACCAAAGGCATGAAACCGGCAGATTGGAGCCTGCTCGTACTGAAGAGAAAGTGATCACTGTAGATGAAACGATAGGCTTGCTAAACCACAAAGGCCAGAAACAAGCATATTGTTCAATACGCAGGATATCTAAAGAAACGGATGTAACAAAGTGTAGCATCGTAGAGATCATTCACTGCATTTTTGGTCAGAAGTGTATTTTGTTTACCAACACGCTTGCTGTCTGGTGTGGTTAGTTTTTCTTGCATTTATATTTCACAAGGTGATGTAGCGACACAATTAACGTGTGGCGGAATATTCAATAATCATTTTATTGCTAATTTTCTACAGAATGCATCAGTAAAAGAATTTTGAAAATCGGTTAACATTTGACAAAGATATAGACAATCACAAAGTGGGACGTTTTTGGGGACACGGTGTATAAACATTTCAATTAACTCCGAATTGGTACCACTGGGTAGCGGTCAGGCAACCCTATATTTGCTTTTTCAGAAAGTTTTTGGTATTAAGCCACAATACATTACAGACGACAAACGGACGACAGACGACATACAGACACAACATCGTACCACAAGCGCGACCGTTGGTAGGGTCGGCTACAAAGCGTCGAGCATTATATACGCGTTGGCCTTCAGTTATTCAATAGCTAATTGATCTTATAAATTGCCTAATGGGAGACGGCGGTCGTACGAGTATTTTAATTAGTTCTTGTCGGTAACGGCTCTGTGTGCCTGCACATGTAGGCCTACACAGTTGTGGGGCAAAATACGAGGCGTACCGGGCATGCATTGGACTCCGTATAGGCTCAATTATCAATATCGGTACGGCACTACACTTTGGCAACGAACGGGGGCCGTAATTGTTGTGAGATTTTATTATTTTAGCAAGAGCAGTTGCCTGTCAATCCGTTAAGCATGCGTTGTGTGCTCCAGCAACTGAGGGCCTTTGTATGGTTCTTCATTGCCTTTCAACCGATGTTCGCGTCTTCTGCTTCAGTTGATCCTGACGGACAGATCAAACAACGGTATGTTACGTACATGAATGATTGTCTTTTAGCAGAATCTTTATACTTTATATCTTTAGTGGGCCAAAAAGCGAAACCTTTTAACTACGTCAATATAATTTCTCGTAGAGATGTTAGCATTTGCTATTAATTATTCAAATTTCAAATCTGCTCAGTAAGTTTCAAGCGCATGTTTCAAACTTACAGTCTGCGCATCGGATGACGAAAAATTGCCATTGCTTTACACCAGAAAACATGCATCACTTGTCTTCAAGCCTTAAGCAAACCCGATAGAAATGCTTCAAAACAAATAAAGTGTCGATTGCAAGTATTTTAACCTAGACCTAAACAATAAACGTCTTTCAAATGGTTGCATAAAAATAAAACACGAAACATTTAAAACATTTTTTGAAGATGTTTTTGCGTAACCATGGCTTTAATGTTGCCTCTAATACTTAGCTTGTCGTTATCCTTGTCGTTTATCTGACAGAAATCCGGAGCCTTTTTTGAGTTTAATGGACATGTACTTCAGACGCATCGCCGTCAGTGCACCTGCCGCCGATCGCAGTGGACAGGTAGGCTTAGGCCTACATGCTCGTTATATAAACACACAAATATAAACGCATTTTGTCTTCTGCATCTTATCTTATGCGGTTGATTAGTAGGTTTAAGCTTACATAACGGTTGCGCATAAAAGTGAAGCATGCATGCATGCTTTACGTAGATTTTTGCTCAATCGCGTGGTTTCGGAAACGATTACTGTCTGTTACTGCAGCGAAAAACAGTCGCGATGTTGAACACTTTCTTGAATACACGTATTACACTGCGTTTCTTTTCGAAGTCTGTGATGTGATTTACACGATATGGAAAATGAAAATAATTTGTTTCACTTTATTTTGAGCATAGGCAATGTATAAGCTTAGTTACGTTGGATAAGAGTAGTTCGGTCATGTATTTTGTTGTAGCTAAAATGCAACTTCTGTATTAGTTTGTATTTTGTAATATTATAAATAATAGTTTTTATGTGACGCTTTCGTGAGTCGTTGAAAATGTGGTCGTTGCAGGAGACAATGCCGAAGATGGAACGCATCGTGGAAGGTAGTGTGACTAAAACTCGATTAGTTATACACTTGTGAACATTTTGCAACGCGTTACCAGTAACTAACATTTTTGCAAAGTTTCTCTAGATGTTTCTTTAAAAAGATTACGAAAATATATTTAAACACGTTGACTATATATCCGGCAGCCGGATAAATAGTTTGTGGGTGCACGTCGTGCCGCCGCAGAGACACGGCTTTAGACGGTACACTGGTACAGTGCTCGTACGTACCGGCTGAGACCATCAAGACGTTTGCCGGATAAACTTGCCGGCCTGGGTAGGATCGGATATTTATCCAATAGGCCTAACCGTATGAATAGCCGCTAAGCTATTGATACGGCTGCCAGATACATATCTTGTGTCATAGTTAAATATGTTTAGTAATTAAATATACATAGTGCACAGCATGTAGGCCTTAACACTACCACACGGAACATTTTGCCGTTACCGTTTATCATATTAATTGTTTTTTAAATGCCATAATAAATAGGAAATTAGTATAATGTCGTATTTGGTGTGTCAGTGTGTGTCGACGTGACGGAACTGAGTGGTGCAGTCAGCGGCAGCGTCGATTACTCGACAAGTGGAGTTTACGCGCCTAATATGAACTGTCTGTGGAGAATCCACGCGCCAGCTGACATGGTCAACGCACTTGTTTTCTTTTCTGGATTTATTTGGTCGCTAATTTCAGAGTTATTGCGATTTACAATTTTATATAAACTTTTCTACGTTTATGCCCCAGGACAGAATGTAGCGTCTAAAACTGTAGTGTCTGAAATACATTTCCCGACTATTTGAGAGATATGACATTATCGAACGCTATTTTAAAATTTTCCGGTTTGCATAGCCTTTGCTAATCTCGGCGCTACAGCGTATTAGAAACTTTCTATGACTTTATACGGCGCGTACATTTATGATGTAGGATGTCGGAATTACGATCGCGAGGACTCCCGGTCGTGTCGTTATCAACTGGTTATTACTGGGATGGGTTGCTGTCTGCGGACAGGTAAACCATAATCAGCACCACGGTCAACTTAGCCTTCCATCCCTCTGGGGTAGATAAATCGAGTACCAGCCCTGTGTGGCTGGAATTAAAGGTAAAGGTAAAGGTCGTCAATTTGTATAGCGCATCGTCGCGAGCATGCGCACGCCTCTAATGCGCTTTCGTCACTAACCAGAGCCGCCTGCCGCACGGCAGCGGCCGGCTAGGCAACCCCAGTCAGCTGTACCAAGGTCCCCACCTTCCGTAACTCATGTAAATGAGTTACTACTCATTTTACCGTCCCACGGAGGGTAGAAGGCTGAGTCGACCTAACTGACAGGTTTCGCACCGAGATGGTTTACCTGCCCGCAGGCAGTCACTTATCGCAGTACTAACCGGGCCCGGCGTAGAGTAACTTCGTTTCAGCCGAAACGCGTTACAAACTACGCCACGCCACCAATAGGTCTAACCTAACGCGGGGCGCGTTCACCTGTGTCGGATGGCAGGAAACACTGTGTGATCCCGTACTGCAGGTGACGCTCCGTATAACTCTGGGATCGGGTTTTTAAAGGTCTATGCACAACCTTTAACCTTTTAACATTTGTACTGCGCTGGCTGCTGTGTGTGAAGGTGATAAGGCTCGTGGTCGTCCGTCTGGAGTTGGAATCGTCCGCCGACTGTGCTAAAGACAGTTTGACAATCTACGACGGCTGGACGGCGGATGTTGGAGTTCTGCTGGCGCGTCTGTGTGGAACTGATGAGCTCCCGTTGCAGCCATACGTCACCCGGTCAAACGTCGTCGTCATCAGATTCGTGTCGGATGAGACAGGCTCGGGCACCGGCTTCGCTGTTGAGTATCAGCCTCGTGCTGCGGACATTGCAGACATGACCGACTCCGCGACTGCACGGCATCACAGACAAAGCACGTTCACTGTTCACACGTTTGTCAAATGTCAAATGTAAATTTATAGCGCATTACCGTGGCATAAGATGATGTGGATGCTGAAAGATATTGGAGTGAATCGGAGAGACAGAAACCTGATTGCAAAGTTATACTTGGGACAAAAGCTGTTATAAGAATAAACAACGAATTATCAGGTTGTTGTGAGATTGGGCAAGGAGTACGACAAGGCTGTCCACTGTCTCCAATAATGTTTAACATCTACATCCAGCATGTCATAAACGAAGGGCTTGAAGATATACAAGAATAGGCTAAAGTTGGAGGTGTGTTGGTAAAATCGATCCGTTTTGCAGATGACCAGGCTATGGTCTTTTATATACCCAATGTGGACTTCAACGCATAACGGATGCTCTGCAACAGACGTCACAAAAATACAACATGCGAATAAATGTGAAAAAAAGACTAAAGTTATGCAAATGCCAGGGAGGAAGGGCAGGAAGTTGAGAATAGTGGTCAACGGTAAAAAATTGGAGTCAGTCACACAGTTCTGCTACCTTGGAAGTATGGTGACCGAGGACTGCAGAAGCGAATGTGAAGTAAGACGTCGCATTGCATTGGCAAAGAAAGCTTTCAATAAGAAAAAAGATCTCATGTGTGGATCTCTCAGTTTCCAGCTGAAAAAAAACGAATAGTCAGAACATTTGTATGGCGTATAGCATGAAGTGAGACATGGGCACTGCAAAAGAGTGACATGAAAGAATTAAAGCATTTGAAATGTGCATTTGGCGTCGCAAGTGAAAAATATCTTGGACGGAGCACAAAAAGAAAAATGAAGTACTAAAAACAGTCGAAACTAGAAATATGGGGCAGAGCCCAACGTGAGGCCGCCCGGCGCCGTAAGTCCGATTAAGGGAAAGTTTGAAGGGGGGGGAGTGAAATACCCACGGTAGCAAAATCACGTGGCCCGAACTCAAATGCATTAGCATATGTAAAATGCGCATTGTCGAGTTGAGTAAGTCTACATCTGCGTCTATAACTTTTTTGATAGTGGACCAAACTTCACCATTTTTTTTCGTTGGACGCGGGAGTGGTGGCGATCATTCAAGTTTGTTTCCAATTGTTGACCTCTTAATTCGTTCCGGAGATATTGGCAACCAAACTTTGAAGGGGTCCAAAATTGCGCGCACATAAGTCGATTTTGGGTGGGTCAACATCTGCGTCTATAACTTTTTGTTGGTGGACCAAAGTTTACCGAAATTTTGTTGTCCAACACGAAAGGGATGGTAATCAATTAGGTTTGTTTTTAGTTGTTAATGTCTTGATTTATTCCGAAGATATTTGCGACCAAACTCTAAAGTTGTTTAAAATCGCGCGCACAGTCGATTTTGGGTGGGTCAACATTTGCGTCCATAACTTTTTTATTAGTGTACAAAAGTTCACCATATTTTTTTCAACGCAGCCAAAATTAAGTTTAATTAACTTTGTTTTTTTGATATATTGATCGGTTTTTGAGATATTTGCGGTCAAACTTGAAACGTGTCATAAATCTCGTCGACTTTTAGACGTTTTTTGCTTACCCAAATTTTAAGGGGGCGGTGCCCTTTAAATGTTGTATATAAGTGATAATGCCCACCTTATGGCAAGTCACGTAGCAAAGTTTCATGGGGTTACTCCCCCTCACCTCAAAGTTATAGGCGCTAATAAGCTACAATTTAAGCCAATTTTTGACCTCTTTTAGGAAAAAATGTTGGGGGAACCCCATCCCCAGTGGGATGTAGGCTAGCAAGACTTAAACATTCTATAGCGCGTGTAAAAAATTCGGGGCGCAGCACCCCCTAAAGGCCAAAATATGGTATTCCAAAAAAATTCGATTTTTGGGGTACAATTTAAATCTAAATCTCCGTAAGTAACGGTCCAAATTTACCGAACTTTTTTCGTTGAACGTCGGAGGTAACGCTGTAGTGCACCAGGTTTTCAGATTTTAAATATTTCTATCCGTTTCGGAGATATTCGCGCTTAAAGTGGAAAGGTATCCGAAATCGCTCGAAATTTAGCATGTTTTTCGCCCCCCCCCAAAAAAAAAAAATAAATGGGGGGACAGACCCCAAATTTTTGGTTCCAAACGTGTAGCAAAATTTCGCGGAGATGTCGCAATGAACAAAAAACTGCAGTAAAACATAAGGCCTTCCCGAACTATCGTTCCGGGCGGCCTAACAAGAAGGGAACTCATAGACACACTGCGGAATAGACAGAAGAGGTGGTTGAGACATTGTGTTGCGACATGGTTCTTTGGTGAGAACAGTGTTGGAAGGTTGACTGCCAGGGAAAAAGCAAGAGGGAAACCGAAAGAAATATTACTGAGTTGGCTACTGGAGACAAACGACAAGGACATGGATTATTCACCACTCAAATAGCTAGCACAAGAGCGGGCAAGATAGTATCGATGGAGAAGGTGAACCTGCCCGTATGGCAGAATACAACACCAGCATCGTAAAAACCTCTCATGCAGTGGACACACTAAGAACGTCTTCAGCGATTGTCTGAAAAATGTCAGCAGAACTCTCCGGATACCGAAAATCATCGGGCAGTGAGTTTCATGCATCAGTTGGGCCGGCAACAGAAAGCGCCTGGCGGCCGTATGTGCCGAGACGATGAGACGTTTCTCTCAATATTTGTCAATATCAGTTCTGGGGAGTATATCTAAAGGCGCGTTCAGAGCGACGTAACTGAACTGAGCTGGCACGGTTTAGTTTTTGACGAGCTGACCAATGGGCAAACAAGGCGAGTCCGTTGGTCTTTGGTTGATGCGTACGTGAGCTTATATTATAGTCACGTAGGCCACCGACGCCGTTCGACGGTCCCTACTGTAATCAGTGTAATGCACTACTGTTTGTCGATTGGCCAGTTCGTCAAACGCTAAACCGTCTCAGTTCAATTCAGTTTAGTTTAGTCGCTCTGTACAAAAATGTAGCTTGTATTTTGTATCTATTGTAAATGCATTTTGAGAACGTTTTCTTGTGTCAGCGTAGATCTGAGATATGAATAGGCTACAATAAACCTGTTTTTTTATTTTTTCTGCAGAAATACAATTAGAATGATACATTTCATGGACTCGCACTTATTGTTTTAATGTAACTTTACGCTTTATTGTGTACTATAAAATGGGCCAGGCTCAGGCGTCTCATGCGCCGATTGCAAGTTACGCCTAACCTTTGTGTTGTCACCTGATTCATTGTCAACGCCTGTGACGCTCGGAAACTGATCGGATGGTCGCAGTCTGCATGCGTCGCCGACATCTTTTCTTGTTGTTTTATTTCGACACGTAAACTAAAACATTTACTTGCAAGAATGTTTTACCGAGTTTTTCGTTTTGTAGATGTATTTCTAAGTGCTTGTGTTTTTGAAACGAATTAATTAACTAAGCCAAATTCAATGTAACCATTGCTTATAGCAAATGTTGGCATGACTGTGTTCGTTGTTAAGTGTGTCAAGACGTTGCACTGTTAATGGCTCCAGCGGGACGCGTAAAATTTCCACAGTCCGGCGCGTACGACAACAATCTCAACTGCATCTGGAAGATTTCCGCGCCGTCGGGCACTGTAAGTTGATTGCGTAAAATAGCGCATTTATCTTCAATGCTGCTTTTGAACTTTGATCATAACGACAAACTAAACTCATATAACTGGACCAGGCTAAAATGCGATCAATTTAATTTGACACCGACAAAGGTATGCAAGTTGTAGTTCGGCTTGAAGGTCACCATACGTCTGGCGTCGCACTGGCCATGCGTCACGGACTCAGTGGTCTATCCACCTACGGGTTCAACGGCCATAGGAAATAAAACACTGGCCTACGTTCCTTCTTGAGTATGGCATTCTTACCTTTACTTTTACCATGATGTGACAATGATTGCTTGATTGGTCAGGTGATCGAGCTGCGAGTGACGTCTCTGGACGTTGAAACAGACGAGGATGACGTCGACGACAAAGACGAGTACTTCGAGGACTTTGAATCATGCAGTTACGACAGTCTTCAGTTGTTCGACGGCGACGATGTCCAACGCTCCGAGCCACTCAGCGCTCGACTCTGCGGCCATCTACCACCCTCCACTACTTTCGTCACCTCATTCAACGTCGCCTCCGTTCACTTCCGGTCCGACTACTTCACGACTGGCACCGGTTTCCAGCTCGACTACCACGTCATCGTCGTGTCGGAGCACCACTCGCTGACTCAGCGATTTACCGGTACGACCAGCGCTTAAACTGAAAAATAAGAAGCCCAGCTGTCGCTAGAGTAGCCGATCGTAGTGGGTGTCAGTGATGATTTTCAAGGTTATCGTGTCATTTGAAAAACAATACGCCACTTTCTATTAGTTATCAATAGCAACCTAGGCCTTATCTCACAGTGTTTAGCCACAATAGCGCGTAACGGCCTCCAAAGTCATCCAAGTCAATATTTTGCATTTTACCTGACAGGGCGTTTGCCACTTCCTATTAGTGATTAATAGATTAATAGTAGCCTTGACCGTATTTTTATCGTTTTTAAGATACGGCCAATTTTCCGTTAAAAAACGCACATTTTTACCTTCTCTATTTAATCCCAAATTTGAAAATGCTTTAGTTTAAGACACATGGCTAATTATTTGTGTAAAAAGTTTCCCCTACGTTCTAACGCTTAGCGACAATACATCTGTGACTGACGGACAGACGACAACTTATACCATAAGCTCGATCGTTACGTAAGTACGGTCGGCTAAAAGCGTCGGAACTGTAACAAGCGAGCGATGCACTGTGTGCGTCAAGATCGAGACGTCGAAGGCGTTGAGAAGGAAAAGGGGGTGCATTTTAGCCATATAATCTAGCTTCTGTCTTTTGGTGACAATATTTTAAGAAAATAATGTTAGAAAATAATGCTAAACGGTTCAAAAAATCAGAGTTTTCTTTCCCGGTTTTCCAGAGCTGGAGAAATGCCGTTCCCTTTGGCAAAAATTGGGGATTGAACGACGTTTCTTCGTGTTCCTTTCAATTTAAGCACTGGGTAGGACTGTCTTCCGGCTAAACTCAACTAGGCCTAACTTCGTTTATTGTGGATCGGTTAACAGTAGGTCGTGTAACAAGCTGTACAATATCTTGACATGATGACAGGATTTCGTGGATTAGTTGTAGGGCTGCAATTTTTTGTGTATTTGTTTTACAACTTGCTGTGAATTTTATGTATATTGTGTAACAAATCCATGTAAATCGAAATAGATGGAATTTTGTTTTACTGTCTGATTAATTACTTTCTCAACTTTCTCAAGCGGCTTTCCACGTGCTTTCGGTCACATTACCTCTAGTCCGCTAATGAAATTATTCACTTCACTAACTTTGATGCTTTTGTATGTATTGCATGTTGAAAATATTACTGAAATAGTTATAAATAAATTTTTATTTGTGTCAATTAGATTTTGGTAGTTGTGTTATTTGTAATCATATTCAGGTAATTTTTTGTTACATATAAATTATAATAGGTGAAATAGCGCATTCAGCAATGTTGCGTTTGTGATTCAATTATGCAGACAGAAAAATTTGACAAAATTTGGCTTTGTCGTAGACGTGTCTCAATCAGAGGATTGCAGCGGCAAAATAACCGAGCTGACCGAATCAAGCGGAACGATTATGTCTCCGGGCTACTACAAGGGAAAATATCCGAATAACGCAGACTGCAGGTGGCGCATCAAAGTAAAGGAAAACATGGTAGGTATCTGCGAATATTTTTATTTAGCTGATTTTGGGTGTTTATGTAATCTCTATAAATTATGAGTGTAATTCAACTGCGAATAAACATGAACAAAATCGCAACAATGACTCAGCAAAATTCATTAACAGACTAAGCTGTTCGGTGCTCGCGTTTTACTCACGGTTATGATTGTCACTCAGCCATCCTCTATCTCTCCTTTTTATGTTTTAAAATAATTATGACAGCTAAGCAAAATCTATTAAACCAAACAAATTGGACTAGGTCTTTAGATTTTTTTAGTAAATTAGTACGTGCATTTAGTATACCTGTTGTAGAAATGTAGGCTTATTCATCTTCTTCTTTTTGACATATCAAATGCATGATTAACAGACGCCAGAACGAGTGTGGTGTGAAAACGATGTACGTTATTTTTTTTTAACGATCTGAGTTAGTTTTTTTTATTCATTTACAGTTTTCTGTGAGATGATGACTTGTTTCTTGTCTGTTGCGGGTGGGAGAAACTCAGGGTGCACTTCGCACGACTGAGTATCGAGAAGGAGCAGTCGTGTTTGTTCGACTCAGTGTCCGTGTACGACGGCCAGCAGGAGACGGCTTCTGGTCGTATAGGTCGTTATTGCGGCCATCGCCGGCCGCCGGACGTTCTCTCCAGCGGACCCGTCGTCCTGATTGTATTGCGGACCGACGAAACCATCTGCGACGGCGGTTTTAACATCACCTGGAGCTCGGAATTCTCCGAAGGTTGCGAGCATTTTCTTCATATTATTTACTTGATTGTGCAGCCGTCCTAATAGGCCGCAATACCGATATTGCCCGTCTGTCCGTCCGCCCGTCCGTCCACTTCTCTGTACGGGCCGTTAACTCGAAAGTTACTTTACTTTACCTTACCTTACTTTTAGGGTGGGACAGGTTTCTACGCGTGTCCAGTGCTAAGGCCGTTTCAATTCGGCCCAATGCGCAGCCCCGAATTAATTCGTTTATTCGTCACTCAAGCAGAAGACAAATACAAATACAAATACAGAATAAAAAAGAGTACAATACCACAAAAAACAGTACAATACTACTAAAAAACCGAAAGTCACATTAGCCTCTTAGAAATTCTTGCGGTAGTAGTGTAGCAGCGTCAGCGGCCGCGGCGGCAGCATCAGTAACAACAACAACAATAGGAATAGCAATGATGACGATGATGATTCTATGATGAATGATGATGATGATATTACCGTCATCATTATCACTTAGATTTACTAGCAAAGTTTTTGCCCTACGAACGGGTCCACTCCGTTACCCTGCAACTCAACCCCTGTCCGCTCGGGCTGCCCAGGGGGGGAGGTGACGGGCAAGGTGGGGGCACGTAACTAAGACCTAAGGACTCAAACGCCGTGGTCGGTGTTCGCGACCGCGCAACACAGAAAGCGCCAGATGGGTATGACATATGATAGACAAACAGGTAAACAAACTTTCCGCGCATTATGGTAACATAATGATGATTTGATGGTTGTGTGTTGATGCTGGAATGCTGACGACAGTGAAGAAGGCTGCGCCGGGCTGCAGCGGTCAGCCAGCCGTGCTTGACCAGCTCAGTGGTCAGTTGGCTTCACCGGACTTCGGAGACGGAGCTCTCTACGGCGCCGACCTGTCTTGCTCCTGGCTCATCAGAACTGCACCGGACACGGTTCGTCACTCTCGCAGCTCTGTGCTCAGGCCAAATCAGTCTCCTAATCTTCGTGGGATGGGAAATGAGTAGTAGCTCACGGGCTACGGGGTGTTGCTGATTGGGGCGGTGGTATGTCTGCTTGCTGCAAACCGCGGGTCCAATTGTTCGCTCAGGCGGGCAATGGACGGCCGCATAGTGCGCTGCGGTATCGTTAGCTTATGCCAATCAGCTGCCACTTTCAAGGTTGCTAATCGCTTCTGGTCTCCTGTAAAATCGCTATAGCAAGTGCTGGACTTTACCTTTTACCTTTATCTTTTACAGTTTTCAAGTCGCCGTGATTGTTTATTTCAATAAAATAATAACAATAGCTGTGCTTAAATCCGGTAAGATAGATAGGTCAGAACAGCGTCACGTGATCCCAAAAAGTCAAACTCGTGACCCTTATATCTTTGAGTCCGCGTATCTTTACGTGTATAACCGTGCAAGATAGACGCGTCGTCATCATTGATCATAAATAGGAAACCACATATGCCAAGTCCATTAGTCTGGTCACTTGAACTTCGATCAAAATCCTATTATAACTTGACCTCACCCAATGTCACGTGACTTGTATTGCTGTAAGCGACCCTTAATGTCAGACAGCGTGTTTTTGGGTGTCTGCGTCCGCTGTCTGCACTGCGATCGCTAGTAGTCGCAAGTCACATCACCTACCGGCTTGTCAATCAGTCACTTAATCGCGATATAACTAAAAATTTTAAAAAAATATGTTATTCCTTTTTTGTAAATAATCATCAGTAGCCTTAATAACATTTTATCCAGCGTTTTTACGCTGATCGCTAGCTGCATTTTTATCGGACATTTTATGACATTTTATGTGGCATTCATATAGTATTACGTTGTATATGTATTGAGGTAATCTAGCCTCTTGGCTGCAACATTAATAAACGTTCATTCATTTATTCGTTTACCGTGATGTTCGAATGTGCACTGTAGAAGGTGCTGTTGACGTTTGAGCACTTTGACATAGAGCCTGCAATGCAGGATTCGACGTGTTTCGACTCGGTGACGATCTGCGACGGCGCATCACCGACCAACGCCAGTCGCGTACTGACCTACTGCGGACACACTGAGCCACCCGAGTTCTTTGCTTCGTCCAACCTCGTTCTTGTTCTCTTCCGCACCGACTCCACCAAAGCTTTTACCGGCTTCAGAGCTTCATACTCGTCCAAAAGACGGCCGCCAGCCATCGCCGGTTAGTTGACTCAACGCTGGACTGAATTGTGTCTGCAGCGACGAACTATCGCGGAGGCCAAGTTCAACACGTTGGCCCCGTGTTCGAAGCATGTATTATTTTGGTCAAAATATATCTATGGACGTATACTTAGAGAATGCTAAAGAATAAGCCAAAAATTATTTTTACGTATATTACCCTTGGAGCAGTGGCGTCATATCAGCAAATCGTTGGAGGAGGATAGTTCTCAGTAATCTTTGGCAGCCTCAGTCTACGTAACGTATTGTTCTTGCAGCAATAGCACTGTTTCAAAGGTTGAATTTGCAGCAAAAAAAATTAAAATCATAAATCTTGAGGGTCCGTAAACCCTTTTAGCTCTTCTTAATGACGCCCCTGGTATTTACAGCGACGCGCTATCGCGTAGGCCAAGTTGGCCAAGGATTGTGGCCTTCGTTTGAAAGACAATTATGTGTACTTTAATCAAAGTATACCGAGGGACGTACATGCTTATGGGATGTTGAAACATGAACCAAAAACTACTTTACAAATATTACCTTTGGAGTTGATAGAAGGTTTTTAATAGCGTTTTTCAGTTTTTTTTCAGTGCATATACACGGGTGGATTGGATCTAAAAGATGCACGAAGATACCAAGTTTCATGTCTTTGTGCACACTTAGGCCGAATTTTTTTTTCAAAATGTCAGTTTACAAAAACACCAAAATGGATGACAGTAAATATATCAATTTGCTTTTATTTACAATCATTTATCCTTACTCGACTAAAATGTGTCAAATGGAGATCACATGTGTACAAAATCTGACACCATGAAGGAGTTACTCCGACCTCTTTAGAGGCGTTGCCGTGTGAATTGTTACACTATATCACCATCCAACTGAACTAATAGCAGAGGCTATTAAGTTGTCAAAACAACGTTTTACCCGCACTGTGTAATTAGTTTGTCACGCTGGCGTAACTCATTTGTCAGTCGATGACGTAATGAGGCAGAGTAGGCGTAAAAATCAAAAATATTCTACGCGGCTCATTGACAACAAAAAACATTCGCTTTTGTCACACTGCGGAAACAGATCTGTTAAGACTACAAACAGTTCAGTATTTCAACAGTTTTTTGACCGAAAAGCCATCTTTATTCATGGGTTTTAAACTTTTAACGATAGCAATCAGGCACTTCAAGCACTTTCGCATATGGTAGATTTTTCGTGCCATTTTCCAGCTAAATATTCTAGTTTATCGGCCGTGCCAAGAACCGGTAGTGCAAGGTAGCCTGTGCATTAGTGAGATGTATGGCACACTGGCACAGACCTAAGTGGAAGATTGGTATTAAACTAACAATAGGTCTAGTAGGCCTACTGTAAGGTTAGTGTTACTCGGCCTATTTATACGGTTCAGACTATTTTCGACAAATGGTCGAAATCTTGCAGACAGCGTAATGATAACTGGGGATAGAGACAGCCTATACGTGTACCATCATCGACCAGAAATGGCTTTATTTTTTCATAACATTTTGGCAGCGTACTTTGGCCTTTCTTCCGGTCCGCATAAAACAGACTTCGTATAGGCCTACTTTTCGTTTTCAGTCATTAGTTCTCGGTTGAACGTTAATTCTAGTGTTTGCAATTCCGGGATCCCAAATCCCGGGATCCCGGCCGTTTTCGCCAATCCCGAATCCCGGGATTGGCCGCGTCTCAATCCCGGGATTACGGAATTACAAAAATTCGTCAAAAATGTACTTTTTGAGTATCAAATGACACAAATAACAATTCTAGCCCTTCAATAAATAAAATATTTGATGCGCTTTAGAGTTCTACTCCATCTGTGCACTGTAATTTGTGTTTTTACAGTCATAGTTACTCCCTACACTCACAATACCTTCCGTACGGTCGGCCTACTACATACTCATGCATGAAATAAGTCTACTATGGATGCCAAAACAGCGACCATTCTGTAAGCTTACTTTCGAAACGGGATCCAGAGATTACAAATTTCTCAATCCCGGATTCTGGGATTGAGAATTCAATCACTAAATTGCAATCACTAGTTAATTCCGCTGACAACAGTCAGAAATCGAGAACGAATGATCTATAGAGAACAAACCGGTAAACGACAGTGTAGTCTATGCCATCTGACCTTGGTTTAAGTACGTCACAGCGGGGCGACTGAAAATGCGAGAAATGAATTTTCGGCACCATCAAAAATGCAAGTCGTGAAAATACGAGACATGAAAATGCGGCACCACAGTGCGTGCCATGAAAATACGAGACATGAAAATGCGGCACCATACTGCGTGGCATGAAAATACAGGTAAGGAAAAAGCGAGACATGAAAATAC
>Ga0209367_1004444_pt1 | contig 19326 bp, 12 predicted proteins | sample WorMetLIZISLAND2_FD_187412 | JGI IMG/M metagenome (GOLD analysis project Ga0209367, IMG submission 187412) | Marine gutless worms symbiont microbial communities from Max Planck institute for Marine Microbiology, Germany - Olavius geniculatus... ...
GATTAATTACGTCCTGTCCAGAAAAAAAAAACATCCTTGACATTTTCGATTGTGGCTTGAAGAAGGATTATCAGATTTTAATAATTTTTGACAAAAATATTTCTGACACAGCTGACCATCAGATGACCATTTAATTTCCCACCGCACCCAGTGCCTGTTTCTGCACTACATAGGGAAAAGAGAACCAACAAAATATTGTATTTTTGTTCAAGGGAGCATTATTAATTAACTCAAATAAGACATGAAACACATTTTTTTCTCATTTCTGTCACTTGGGCTGACAGTTCATCAAATTGTCCGTTTTTCAACTGCCTACAGTAAAAATGTTCAAAGCGTCAAGACCACAGGCACAGAGATAATGTCTCCTTTTGTTGACAGCAGTGTCAATGATGTTCTGCTCCAGACCAATCCGGACTTCACCAGTCACTTTTTGAATTCATCAACATGCTTGAAGGTCATCTGGTTGACACAGTGCTGCATGATTGACAGTCAAACCTTGTGATCGACTCTCTGCTAGGGGACACACGTCCAAAGATATAAAATTTATTGAAGTTTTTTTTGTTCATTTCAATGCACATATCGCTTGTTTTGGTTTTCTCAGGTAGTGCTGAAGTACACGTTAGGTGAGGTGAAAACTAAAATGGTCGTTTGATGGTCAGTTGTGTCAAAAATGTTTGCACTAAAAATTATTAAATCTGGTAAACCCTTCTTCGAGCGACAGTCGAGGGATGTTTTTTTCCGGACACGGTGTAGACATATTGCTTGCATGTCAGATGGAATATTTTACATAGCTAACAATAAAGTTACTAGAGGACAGGTTTTTCAGATTTGTGTCTTTAATTGCTGAATTAACATTTTCGTAGGATTATTGGATGTGTATGCTGTTGAATGCAGAAGTGAAATGCCTGCTTTCTATTATTTTAGTCATAAACTGTGGAAGGATTTGCGCTTAATGGTGATGGTGCTTAATTATGCATTGGAACATGCAGAGAAAGCCAACTTGGTCATAATTTTCACATTGTTTTGTAGTTCACTGTGAAACAGCTGGAACGGTTAGCTTCCAAGGCAGAAAAGGAACAGAAATTGCAGGAAGCAAAAGTGAAAAAGGTGATACATACGTTGCATAATTTACCCCCATACGTCACAAACAGCTATTCTGATGTTCTGTTGAGACTTGAGAGCATTTGTACAGCTGAATACAAGAAAAAATTTTTGCATTATGTCAGCATGCGCTGTTCAAATGCTACATTAACCTCTGAATACTGAGTTTGGTGATTAATGTGTGAAATGTGAATGCTGCTAAAAAGTACAACTTTAGTTGTGTATTCGGCTTAAAATTATTGACAGTATCATGACAAATATTAGCTAGGGTTGTGGAAATTAACACTTAATTACTCATTGCATCATTAAACAAGAAATTTGAGCTAATGCTCACGAAACACGCGAAAGCCTATAGCAGTTCCGGTTCAGTAGTTTAGCTGAAAGTTGGGGTGTTCACGCTAAGTTAATATACAAATACCAAATTCTCTATCTAGATCGCATAACGATAGTTTCGTGGTGCCACCTTGTGAATGATATAGACTTATGTCGCAGCTCAAAATTGCCAAAAAATCTATAAAACCCCTTATTTTGGCGTTTGAGGTCATTCAAGGTCATTGAATTCGGCGCCAATCGAGAGGCAGTGTACGACTTCCTATTAGTGAGTAATAGTAACCTAGGCCCTATCTTGCACCGTTACTGAGATACAGTGACTTATTGGCCCAAAATTGCAAATTTTGCCCACCCCCCTCTCATTTAGCGCCCTTGTTGGGAGTGACCCCCTTTGAATTTATGCAAGAGCTTTACGGTTCCTGAAACTAGAGTCCTCCAGGCAGCTGAAGATGGAGATTTGATGATCCTAGCTTGCACCGTTTTTGACTGATCCACCCGTGTGCCGGACAAACAGACAGACGGACAGAATTGCGATGGCTAAGACATGCTGAAAGCAGTAGCTGCTCTCGCGCGTAAAAATTAATATTATTTTAATAGATTTAAATAGATTAAGTAGATAAAATTTGATTTATGAATGTTTTTGTAATCTGTTGGTAATTTCATTTGGCATAGGATATGTTATCAAGATTTCTACTTGTATTTTTGATAATTTAACAGTCTGGACTTTGTGAGTTTTCATCACACAGTTTGTGCAGGTGACTACATTCATCGTCGTCATCATCACTATGTTGATTTTTGCTTTAATTTGCAAAAGGTTACAAATTGTCAACAACCTGTAGTTGAAGTCTTAAGTTTTACTGGTTTTTCTGATTGAGTACAAAAATTACTCAAAATTAATTGTTTAATTTTTGGGGATTCATTAATTTAAAAAATTTTAATCACTACCAGCAGTGTTGTTAGCATCTGTTTACTGTGTGTGGATGTGTTATCATTAGGCACTGATGGCAAGAAACCAAGAAACTGCGCAGGTTTATGCTGAAAATGCGATTCGTAAGAAGAACGAGGGATTGAACTATTTGCGCATGGCTGCCCGAGTGGATGCTGTCCAGGCCAAAGTACAGACTGCAATGACCATGAAAGATGTGAGTGAAAGATGTGAGAATGTCTGCTGCCGTAACAAGCTCTGGTATCATTTATTTATACTCGTTTCAGTTATAATGGTACACATTTTTATTTAGCAGTTTGTGTTTGGCATATTTTCGTCATGTTTGTTGTTCTATCGTTCATTCATTTTAACTTCTGTTTGGTAAACAGTTCTACAACTTTAGTGGCAATTTGATGTGAAATGTGCAACATAATTCATTTTTATTTGAAGTTGTTATATATGAAAATAATGTACTTAAAATGATGGCTAGTCAGCTTGTTGTACTGTGTAACCAAAAGAGATTTAACAGTACAAACTTAAAATGCAGACTGATTAGTGGAAGGTTTGAAGGAATGAATACTAGACTATAACAGGATAAAATAGTAAGGTAATGAATATTGAGAGTGGAAATGAAAATATGACATGTTTCATGTGTTTATACAAATCATTATTGTGCTGCATGCTGCTGAGATGAAAATTACTATATTGTGTTTGGAGAGAGCGTTCGATCACATATTTAAATTCTTTTTGTCAAATTATTTGTGAACGAATCTCCCTGATAATATATGTATATTCAGTATGTCTTATTATCCAGGTGACCAAGAAGATGGAAGGCGTCACAAAGGCACTTGACAAAGCTATGGCATCAATGGACTTAGAAAAGGTTTTGTGTTTTTGCATTTTATAGGCATTTTTATACACTTATGCTGACTGCTGGCAAAGTTTGTCATTTGTGAATACTGAGTAATGCTTAATTTTAGCTGTTGCTGGTGGTAATAAGATGTTGTACTTTTTATCCATGTGTACCATGCATGATTTTGAGTCTTATTTATGTGCAGTGTAATTAAGTCTTATCTTTACATGCATTAACCCTAGTTCTAATGCAAAAGTGCTAAATGCAGTGCGTTAGCTCAGTTTACGAGAGATCTAAATGTGCTTAAACTGTTCAGGTTTCAAAGGTTATGGAGAAATTCGAAGAACAGTTTTCAGATCTCGATGTTCGAACCACGGTTTGGGCCTGCTTTTCGTATTTTTTAGTACAGATAGGAAGAACTGTGAGTGATCACGGCTAACATCAAAGTCCATGAAAAGTTTTTGCAGCCTCCTTGTTCAGAGAGTATTATTGTCTTATACTGGGTGTTGCAATATATTGATTTAAATACTGTGAGTTTCTTTGATGCTTTTCAGTAGGCAGTGTGAACAGCAGGAACAGCATGTGGTTTGCAAAACTCCTTTGGCAGTTCCAAAAAGTTTATTTTTTATGGATCCGAAGTGGCATAATGGCAGGTGTGTGTGGACAGTTGTCCCCCCGCTTCGAAATTTTGAATTGTTGCCAATTTTTTTTAGAACATTTTTGTGCAAAAATACACATTTTGGGGCTGAAAACGCCTGTTGTGTGGAAATTTAGGGCACAGTTAAAATTCTGAGCAGCCGTAATCTCCATTTGGAAAACTGCAACTTTCTGCTCTGCCTTTTTTTACGTGTGAAAGCAGCTACTGTTTTTAGCGCGTCTTTGCCATCGCAGTCTGTCTGTCCGTCTGTCACACGGGTGGATCAGTCAAAAACGGTCCAAGCTAGGAATACCAAATCTTTACCATCAGCTGCCTGGAAGACTCTAGTTTCAGGAACCGTAAAGCTCTTTTATAAATTCAAAAGGGGTCACCCTGAACGAAGGTGCTAAATGAAAGGGGGTGGGAAAAATTTGCAATTTTTTTGCCAATAAGTTGCTGTATCACACCTCACACGATAGTGAGAGTGTTGTAAGGATGACCTTCAAAGTCTATGGGAAAAGGCAAACTTCGACCCTCCCTCAGCCAACCAAAAACCCTTAAACTGATCGTCACCAACTTTGAATGGCATGAGTACATCGTGGACGCCTACCACCAAAAAATTGGGGCTCAATCCGCCCAGGGGTTTTTGCTCCCCATATAGGTGAAATATACACCCCTCCTGTTCGAAGTTTACTACGCTTTTTTTGGTTCTTCAACTCGCAACAGGCGAGTCCATTAGACCGATTTTTATGCTTAATATGTCAAATGACGTGGTTCTGCGCAGGGAAGTGCCTTTTTAATGTTACAAAATAAAAATTTTATTGTTGACTTATTTATTCGAAAAATTTGAAAAAAATACAATGGCACCTATGGGGAAAATTTTTAAATTCTTTAAACTGCCATAACTTCCGTTGCGTGCAAGATAGAGTCGTAATTTTTGGTTCTAGGATAGGGTTTTCGGGGTCGGCCTAATTAACAGTGACATTTGTATTTACCCCCAGTTGACTCCCATTGAACCCCGTTGCCACGGCAACGAAATTTGGGACAAAATTGGCTATAACTCGGCTTGCATAAAAGATTTCTGCGAGATTTTTGTGCCTATAGGTGGGTTTTCGGGGATGGGCCATTGAATGCTGCCAACTGCCTTAAAAATGTAAAAGGTAAAGATATGGATCCTGCTATGGCGCTTTTCACATGCGTCAGGCTCGTTCCTCGACTTTTGGCAATAAAACAGCAAATATATATGTAAAAAACTTACCAGTTCAAAACTGTGTGTAAGGACGACGTGATGATATCAGTGCTCTAAAACAGCAAAAATCATTTGGGTAACCTCAGATGGGGCTATGCGTATGGCGTCTTTTCAAGCTGACGTTAGTTGGTAATCACTAACATAGTCTAAAGCCTTCTAACTATAGGAGTTAGGTAACATAGATTGGGAAGTCGGATTTCACAGTCGAAATGTCACTGAATGTTGGCAGATTTTCCATGACAAACTTACGAAGCTTTCTGACAAATTTGTACCATATAAGAAATGAAATAAAATTTCTAAGAGGATAAATCGTAGAATATCAAAGGCTCGATCAAAGGCTACGATCAAAGAGATTAAGAAGAGAGAGAGGGCATGGATTCGCTACAAAACTACAGGAAGTGACGACCGTTGGCGGACATATAGGACCATTCACAACAGAGTCATCAGGAAGATAAGGAAGAGTATCAGAAGCAGTTAATTTGGGGATTTAGAGATAACCCTAAAAGATTCTATGGATATATGAGACAAAGCTGGACAGTAAAGACAGTGGTTTCAGGCATTGACATGGCTAATGGTAAGCAGCCCGAGTTGGATAAACAGACTGCTGACGTTCTGTGTCACTTAAGTTTTTGTTAAAGAAGGTCCATGGGATGATGGCGGCGTCAGTAGCTTGTATGAGGTCAGTCCATAGCTAGAGATTAAAGTCGCTGCAGATGAAGTTCACAAGGCACTACGCAAGCTGAAGCCTGATAAGTCATCCAGACCAGACAACGTGCATCCTACGCTTTTACGAGAAGCGGCAACTGAACTCACGAAACCGTTGACTATACTCTTTCAGAAATCCCTGTCTTAGGGTGAGCTACCGGAGGACTGGAAGAAAGCAAACATAACACCAATCTATAAGAAGGACCAAGAAATGAAGCAGGGAATTACAGACCAGTCTCCTTAACATCTGTTGTATGCAAGCTATTGGAATCCGTCATCAGGGATCACTTGTTGAGTTATTTGAATCAAACTGTGATAACCAAGGATTTGTTTGTGGTCAGTCTTGCCTCACCAACCTGTTAGAAGTCTTTGAGCATTGGACATTGAGTATGGATGAGGGTTATGGAGTTGAGCAAGATTGTCACAGAGGCGGATGTTGCAAAACTGCAGGAGGATCTGAAGCAGTTGTGTGAGGAGTTGTGTCCAGGAGATGGCTGTTGCAGTTCAACCTCGAGAAATGTGCTGTGCACGTTGGGCACACTATGGACAGTCGTTATCACTTGGTTCAGAATGATCAGTCACTGAGGAGAAGGACTTGCGTGTCTTGGTTACTAACAGTCTGAAGGTTTCATTACAATGTGTTCAAGCAGCTTGTAAAGCCAGTAAAGTATTGGGTATGATAAAAAGACAGTTTCAAATATTGGATAAAAGCAGTTTTATGATTCTGTACAAGTGTTTTGTTCGATTGCAGGGTTGCAAAAACCATTTTTTATACAAACGAAACCCAGTGGGTTTTTTTTTGCTCAAATGGTTTTTGTAAGAAGTCCCAGTTATGGGCTGTGGTATTTCTAAGGGTTGTCAGTTGGTTGATTTTCAGTTAGTTGATTTATATGAGTTTCGGTTTGCTCTCCACAGCATAGAGTTTGCGAATGTGTGCCAGTTCGTACGTTTTAATGTTGAAAAAAACTTAGTTGTAATATAATATTTCATTATTAGTGGAACTAGAAACTAAAATTTGTTTAAGTTTTGGGTAGGCTTTTAGCAGGGTTTTAGCTGGATTTAGCCAAATCTGCCTGGGTGTTTCAAACCCGGTAAAGGTTAGAAATGTTGTCATTGGTTTCTATCACCCCAAATGTGGAATCGAAATTGGGTGCAAGTTCCTCCACCCATTTTTATTAATCTCCCCTCCTTTCAGTCTCCCTGCCTCTGTCTCTATCCGCCTTCTTCGCTTCTCCTTTTTCCCACTTTATCCCCCTTTCCCTCTGCATTCTGTCTTCACTGCTTGACAGTGCTCGTTGCCCAGTGAAAAATGGATGTGGGAGATTTTTGTCAAGAGTGTAGATTACACAGTGAAAAATGGGGGGGGGGGAGTTTTGATCTGCACCCTTAACAAAACAGAGGACCCGGTATTTATCCTGTTTTAAAGGTGCAGATCAAAACTTCCCCCTCCACTGGGCGCAAGTTGCACCCACCAGGTATAGGGTTAGAAGCCCCTGAATGTTGCATTGGTTGATGTAACTGCATGGTTCGACGTGTCCGCACAACCTTTGCCTCCTGCGGTTTTAGTATTGCAGCCCCCACAGTTTGGAACTCACTACCCTGTAGTACCCGTAGTTCTACCTCTGCAGACACTTTCCGTCGCCTCCTTAAAACTCACTGCTTCCAGCAGGCCTATTGCTCCCCCTAGCGGCTCAGCCAAGTGCCTCAGATTCGGCCACTGGCTGACATTGTGCACTCTAAATATGCACTTACTTACTTACTTACTTACTGAAATGTCGTGCAGTGGTGGACTGTTTGTTGCACATTTGCAAGTGAAACCTTGGTAGTCCCGAATTTTGTGCTTGGTTGTAGACAATCGAAGAATCACTGGGTGGAGCTACGACTCTGTCCGCTCCACAGGATCAGGTTGAGGCCCTCATCAGACAAGTAGCGGCGGAGAATGATCTTGAGATCACTGACAAACTGGTCGATCTGCAGCCTGGACAAGCAACTCTCACACCCGGTGCCAGCGTCAGGTCGGAAGAACATGAGAAAGAAGACCAGCTCGCTAGAAGGTTACTCTCTTGTTTCACACTACGTAGCTTAATTCAGACTTCGTCCTAGCTGTCCTTCAGTTAATTTTTTAATTGCATTGATTGATTATGATTATTGTTGCACACTTGGTTGCAGTTTTTTTACGCGCGACAGCAGAATGCTTCGCGCGTCTTTGCCATCGTCTGTCTGTCTGTCTGTCCGTCTGTCACACTCGTGATCTGTATCAAAACGGTGCAAGCTAGGATCACAAAATCTTAACTGTGGGCTGCCCCAAGGTCTCTAGTTTATCGTGACAAAATTTTGTGCCACTGGGTGCAGGGGGTCCCCTCGAATGAGGGCGTCAAAGAGGGGTACCCCCCTAAAAAAGACGTCATTTTGCCGTTATTGGCTCGAATAATGTGAAAACGGTTGCAGATAGGTATACACATGCTTCTTATCATAACAAGCACTGGTGACTGGCTTTTTAATGCTGTCAACGTCGATGACCTTGAATGACCTTGAACCCTCAAAATAGGGGTTTTTAGTTAATTTTTCTGCGATTTTTGGCTGCGTCACACATTTTAAGAGTGAATTGCACAGAAATGGCTGGAGATAGACCCGGACATTTTGCACATGACATTTTTTAGCATAGAGTGTACATTTTTAAGAATCTACAAGTAATTATTTTACCGCTATTGGCTCGTGTAGCTTGAAAACGGTTGCAGATCGATAGAGACATGCTGCTTATCATAACAAGCAATATAGTGACAAGTTTAACAATATAGTTTAGCAATATAGTGACAAGTGTAAACATCGATGACCTTGAATGACCTTGAATTTCTAAAATAGGGGTTTTAGTGTTTTTTTGGCAATTTGTGGCTGCGGCGTAGATTTCAAGAGTGAATTGCGTCAAAATAGATAGAGTTAAATCAAGACAACCTGCGAATAGGAACTGCTAAGGCTGTCGCACGTCTCATGAGCTTTTCTCAAATTACTTGTATTAGTTTCTTGCTCCACTAACGATGAAATATTTTATTATGGCCAAGGTTTTAAAACATCTAAACCTGCATATTACCAATTTTCGGGATATCGTATGCTCTGGGGCCAGTATAAACACAGATCAATCAGCCATTTGAAGGACTTTTGGCGATGGTGCAAGTCAGGCCTGCATTTAAAAGAAAAAATACAGTCAAACCCACCATCTTGCACTTTAAAAAGAACTTTTTTCACTGCTGCTGTTTGGTGCAGAACAATAACCTACATGCTGCATCAATTTCTGCAAGAATTGCTAGTGCACTGTAGTAGCCAGGGCTGGAAAATTGGTCCAAACAACCAAGGTTATATCAGGGTTTTCAAAAAAACAAGAAATTTGAGCTAATGCCTACGAGACGCACAAAAGCCTGTAGCAGTTCCTGTTCGCAAATTGTCATAGTCTCTCCAGCCATTTTGTCACAATTCACTCTTGTAGTGTGCGTCACAGCCGAACATCGCAAAAATCAATATGTAAACCCCTTATTTTGAGAGCCAATGTAGGACTTCCTATTAGTGGTTAATAGTATGGTAACACAGGCCCTGTCTCGCACCGTTTCTGAGATACAGCAACTTATTGGCTAAAAATTGCAAATTTTTCCTACCCCCTTCTCATTTAGTGCCCTCGCTCAGGGTGACTCCTTTTGAATTTATGCAAAAGCTTTATATGTCCTAGAGTCTTTCAGGCAGCCAACAGTGAAGATTTGGTGATCCTAGCTTGCAGTTTTTGACTGATCCACCCGTATGACAGATGGACAGAATTGCGATGGCTAAGATGCTCTAATACAGCAGTAGCTGCTTTCGCGCGTAAAAACCCTTTAGAAACCTCAAAAGTCCAATTTTTAGGTTTTTTGTTTGTTGAGAAATTTATTACATATATTTTATTTCATATTTTAATCATGATTTTTGATTACTTCATCTTGCTATAATTTATAGAAAACAGTTAGGTATTAGGTGTATAAGATTTTTTCCTGGGTCGTAGTGTTTGTGTAGGGTGTTCATTGGACACTAAACTAGACAAGAAATTTGAGCTAATGCTCACGAGATGCACAAAAGCCTATAGCAGTTCCGGTTCAGTAGTTTAGCTGAAAATTGGGGTGTTCATGCTAAGATGATATACAAATACCAAATTCTCTATCTGGATCACATAATGATAGTTCCGTGGTGCCACCTTGTGAATGATATAGACTTGTGTCGCAGCCGAAAATCGCAAATTTTGCCCACCCCCTTTCATTTAGAACCCTCGTTCGGGGTGACCCCCCTTCGAATTTATGGAAAAGCTTTACGGTTCCTGAAACTAGAGTCTTCCCGGCAGCCAACGGTGAAAATTTGGTGATCCTAGCTTGCACCATTTTTGACTGATCCACCCATGTGACAGACAGACAGACAGACAGATGGACAGAATTGCGATGCCAAATGTAGTTTGTTACATGTAAAGGTGCTGCCTAATGCTACAAAGTTGCAAATAAACAACAGTTAGTCAAAGCCGCAGCTGAAAAAATATTTCTGCTGTATGTTTTGTTTCTTAAAAATCAACTCGTACAGGGGTGTCTATCCCCCTAAGTACTTGGAGCAAGTCCCCCTTAACTCAAGGTGAGGTGCCATAGGCGTCGAGAGTGTGGGAAATTGGGAGGGGGTTATCCCCGTCCCCAGCCAACTAGAGTTTGGGCGCGCATCTTGAGATGCTCCAGCAAGGTCCAAAAAACGAATTCGGTGCATAGTGCATTCTAAGTGTCACACTTCTGGTTGCAAGATATCGTAAATCATGAGAACTGTGTGTTACAAGCTGAGGTGTCTTGAATATTAACTTCCCCCCTAATTTGCCCGAAAAACTGCCACCCTCATATTTTTTTTCTTGGGAGCATTTGCTCCAAGGTTTATATGGTGTAGACGCCCTTGAACTCATATAGCATTAGCGCACACTACATAGTAATCGACAAATTTTTTTTTGTTATTGCAGGCTCGCAGCTCTAAGGAACTGATGATATTTGCCATCTATCATTGTCTACCAATGAGACTTCATTTGTACATATGACGTTGCCTTCTGTGAACTGTAATAGCAGTAGGTTGTTTGCTACTATCTCTTGTTGACTGCAGAACGTTAAAGGTGACATTAACACTTTATTATTACATAATCCAGAGGCCACATGTGTTTTAGTTTGATGTACAAAGCGTGCATCTTGGGTTAAGTTTCTAGTTTTTGCAGTCATCTATTTGCCCACCATCAAATTACATGTGATACATTTTCATGGAAATGAATGTTTTTAATATACATGCATTGTGAAGATATTTTGAAGAAGGGGGTTAATGCGGGGGTTTGTTGGGGAGTTTATTCTTATTATTGACTGCCAATTTGTGCTCATTATGTCCACTTGCTTGGCTAGAGGTGATGGGATCTTTCTATTAACATGGGGTCAACGTGAGTAATGATATTATTTTCATTCTTTTACTGCACGTGCACACTAATTAGCATCGGGGCCCCGACAAGCGACAGCAAGCGCCATGGACTACAACTTCTTACGACTACATCTTTGTCGACAGACAACGATCAACTCAACTGATGAGTGACTCGCAGACTGGCTGAACTGAACTGAACTGAGTGCTAGCTCTGCATCGACGCTGCGCGCATCGCCCATAGCACTGTGATTGGCTGCCAGTGGCTTAGTAGAATTGCATGTTTTCGGTACAGAATACCCCACTACCAACGTTATGTCTTTGGTACTAGTATAAGAAATTACCCATGTATAAGGTCTTGTTTTTTTGGTTAATCAGTCAAAATATATATTTTGTTAAAAGAAGTTTTTGCACACTGTTGTGTTTCACTATGTGTGGTATTAAACATGTTCAAAATGGTGAAATACTGTTGGAGCTGAAAAAATAACTGATTTTCTCGTCATCAGAATTTAGTTATCATCAGCAATTTGAATCATAAGATGACTTAGTTTAATATAGCTTAAAACTATAGTTATTTCTAGTAGCAAAATAGTAGTAGTAGTACACCATGTTCCAAAATTAGTGACACTCCTTGTTTCAAATGCACATAATTCAGTTTGTAGTTTATGCATTTCAGTGACGTATCATACACTGCACTATCGAACGATATGTATGGTCACACCAGTTATGATGTACACACTGTACTGTGTGTGCTTAGTGTAACGTCATTATGACATCAGAGTTAGTTTACATTTACGTTCAGTACTAGGCATGTGACGAAGCAGAAAAATATTTGCATAGAATTGCGAGTGTTAATTTTTGCTATTCGTTGAATAACAAATGCGAATACTATAAAGCGAAACATCCTAAGTAGTTGTTCAGTATTCATTCTGTAGATTCAGTGTCTAAGACAAAAGATCAATCAGTCATGTTCCATTAAGAAAACAAGAAATTTGAGCTAATGCTCACGGGACGCACAAAAGCCTATAGCAGTTCCTGTCCGCAAACTGTCAGTCTATCTCCAGCCGTTTCGTCGCGACTTTTACGCGAGTACCGCTCTTTGATGCCTTCGTGTACAGGTTTCCCTGAACCTAGAAAATCGAAACTTGGACCGTCGAAATCTATGTTCAATGCTGAAAATTTCATACGCAGCTTGTCCATGTCTGTCTCAACTGGTTTCGGCGCAATTCGCTCTTGCAATGTGTCTCGCAGCCCGAAATCGCCAAAAAATCCATAAAACCCCCTATTTTAGCGTTCAAGGTCATTGAATTGGGCGCCAATCGAAAGCCAGTGTACCATATCCTGTTAGTGATTAATAGTAACCTAGGCCATATCACCGTTAGTGAGATACAGCGACTTATTAGCCAAAAACAGCAAATTTTGCCCACCCACCCTCTCATTTAGCACCCTCGTTCGGGGTGACCCCCTTCGAATTTATGTAAAAGCTTTACGGTTCCTGAAACTTAGAGTCTTCCAGGCAGCCGACGGTGAAGATTTGGTGATCCTAGCTTGCACCGTTTTGACTGATCCAACCGTGTGACGGACAGACAGACGGACGGACAGAACTGCGATGGCTAAGACGCCCTGAAAGCAGTAGCTGCTTTCGCGCGTAATGAACGATTCAGGGTGCTAACTGTTATCTTCAGCTAGTATCTTCTATCTAAGCTTAATATTCGCATTCGCTTTAAATGTTTCCAACTATTTGTCGAGAATGCCAATACAAAGTTTGTCACATGCCTATGCAGTACGTTGTTATTGACAGAGGTCAACTGGCAGCATACCCATCTTAAACTAAGAGCTTGCGTCGAGGCCAAAGATGGCCACTTTAAGCTCAAACTTCATACATTAGTTTGGAATGATTGTTTCCATGACAGTTTCAAATTTTGTACAAATCTGTCAAGTATTAACGATTTTACGCAAACTTATCTGTAGGGGACCGCTAATTTTGAAACACGGTATTCACTGTGTCTCGAAAAAACGTCCCACTTTGTAATTGTCCATATCTTTCACAAATATTGACGTTTTTTCAAAAATTCTTCACTTGCACACTCAGCGAACAATTGGCAATAAAGTGTTATTGAATATCCCACCACACCATAACTGCATCACTACACTACCTTGTGAAATATAAATACAAGAATAAACTAACAATAATAGGCAACAGGCGTGTTGGAAGATGAACGACACTTGACATCAAAATCGTGACAAATGATCTGTATGGTGATACACTATATTAGACCCGTCTTTGTAGATATTGGGCATGTTGAACGACGCGTTTGTTTCTGGCCTTCGTGGTTTACTAGGCCTACCAGTTCATCCACACGTGGGTCCATTTTCTTTGGTACCGGCATACTTCAGTCTGGTGTTTTGATGCCTTTGGTCAGTGCTTCCTGTTTTTCAAATCTTTTCTGTCATGTGTCCAGTTCTTCTCTTTTGCTGTTTATCCTCAAAAATTTTGCTCGAATTCTCTGCGAACTGTACTTTTGAACTCGTATATACAAGTTTTCAGTCAGAGCATTGTCCTCATTGCTAAATGCCTGTTACGTTTCCGGTATCGTCACTGCATCAAAAATTATTATTTTCAATAATAACATCCGCTTTTATTTAGAAAATACAAGAAATATATTAAAAGCTAAACATTGCTTACTTTTAATATGAAAATTAGTGAAAAATTGTCTCAGAAAATTTCTGCGTATGTATTACTTGGATTTTTGATAACTTAAGTTTCACATGGTAGTGTGGCGATGCAGTTATGGTGTGGTGGGATGTTTAATAACCACACTACTGTTACTTGCTCACAAGAGTTTGCTGGTGAAAACATTTTGAAAATCGGTCAATATTTGGCGAAGATATAGACAATCACACAGTGTAGATGCCTCAGATGTTCAGTGTGACAAAGTAATCGTGCACCAAATAAGTATGTTCAGGTATTCGTGTATGAACAAAAAAGTCTGAAGATGCTGCCTGTAAAGATGGAAAATATTATTTACAGGGCAGATCATTGAGAATTTGTACTTACTGCTGCACTTAAATATTGGCTTAGAAAAGAACAGTTTCCAGACAATGCATTATAATTACACCGGCTTTTAAGGTGCATTATTTCAAACAAACTTTGGCAATCAGTCTGTCAACTGTGTGTGCCAAGCAAGTCACAGCGTACTCAGTGAATAGTTAACATGTTACTTCAACAGAACAATACGTACAGCAGCAGGCCAAACGGAAACGTGCTATACACTGGGCGAATTCACTTTTTGACTTGACTTTCGCTGAGTCTAAACTTTTCTAAGTACCTACTTAAGTCAAAAAGTGAAGTGCTTTCGCTGCGCCGAAATCCACTTCGACTTTTCACTTTAGCTGAGCGAAAACATGGCAACTACCGGTATTTACAGTTCTATACGCAAGACGCAAGACGTTACGTAATTATGTCATTTGCATGCGTGGCACAATTAAATAAGCAAGTTCAAGCATAATAATTGGTTGATTTATTTCCTGTTAGGTTTACCGGTTTTCCACCATTTCTAATCATTTAGTTGAACTTTGGTCTAAGTACAGACTATAGCATTCAGCTTTAGCTTTGGCTCAGCGAAAAGGCTCAGCGAAAGTCTAAGCCAAAAAAGTGAAGTCGCCCACTGTAGTTGTAATGCAGCTAATGTTAACGTGCACCGTTCCAGGTCTTTGGCACGTATTTCGTTATTTTGAAAAAAAATTTGAAACTGATGTCGTGAACGTGGCGTTAGAAGCACTAATAATCTGCATTTTTTGAATGTCAAAGCACAGTATTCAACCATCAAATCGCTGCTAACCAGTAAATGCCATGATGCCACACTTCTATACGCTGCGCATGATAACACACTCGCAGTGATGGAACAAAAATGAGTCTTACTGAACGGAAAGATGATACTGAATATAAAAACCGTCAAATGTTATCCAGTGCAGAACGTATCAGCATAGAATTGCAGAGAACCACGCCAACAGACTGACACGCTAGTGATAACTCACTCGTCGAATGCTACGGTGAGCAGAAGTTCACATAAACCGTAAACAGTCCAGTTGACTGCACCATCAACAGTACCATATCACATTATTAGTACCATAACTGTGCATCCGATACTTTACTAATACACAGACGAAGCAGCTTTAGCCGTTTGACTGCTGGGCAACAAAAGTACGGATTCGCTGAAGTAGCTCCTTTTTAACTTGGTCAGGCACAAGAGCTAAACAGCAACAGACAAAATAAATAAAGAGTTTCACAGCCATCATTCCACAGACCAACTAAGCCAGGACCAGTTGTCTAAGGGTCGGTTTCTGGATCTTAACTGGCCGGTGAAGTCAGTGTTAACTGACAGATTTGCATAACTCGCGTTTCCCGTTGCACTAACCAACGGTCAAAATGGCCAAAAATTTAACTGGCGGAAATCGGCCAGTTAGCTAACCGTCAATCGTAGTTATCGTATTTAACACAACTTTTGTACCAATTTGCAAGCAGTTAATTGAAGAATGTGATATTATAAAATGATTTTACTGTATAGCAATGTCTTAAAAACACTCAAGGAGACGTTTGCAGCTACAAATTTTACTACAAAACCCATTCATGAATGGACAAAATGGCCGTCTGCAATCGGTTGGCTGGCTCGTGGGCTGGCTGATGTGTGTTTGTGCTCATTAATATTCATGACGCTCGCCTGCACTAGGCGGAAGCAATAAGTGTCGTGTGCATCGTTGCTAAGCAACTATAGTTTACCGCTCATTGGCCAAATTCACAAAACATCTTACAACAATTTTCCAACAAAAATCTTACGATCACTTTCTAGGTGTCTTATGACATTTCGAATTATACGAGTCTAACATCACCCAACAAGAAAAACTTCTTTGTATCGATTTATAAGGCCTTTAATTCAATTATACTCGTAATCTAGAAATGTCACATTTATACTATATCTGTTTTACGCGGTCTTTTTGCTGGATAAATTAATTAATGGATAAATAAACAGCACTTTGCATTGGCGATGGACCGTTGCTACGCCGTAGCCATGTAAACACATATCTTGACAACGGACATAGAATAAAAAATAATACAGTGTAGTGTTGTGCAGTGTGACAAATGAATTAATGATAATGACTCAAATGTTGCGATACTTGATAGTACCACAATACCAAAATAAAACTGCATAGTCCACCACTGAGAATCGGGCTCCAGTTAGCTGACAGCCAGTCAAGGTTTTGTTCAGAAACGTGCACAAACTTAATTAGCAAGTTACAATTAACAGACGGTTTACTAACTGATCAGTTAACTAAAAGATCCACAAACTGGCCCTAAGAATATAATGAATCAACTACTGTTATCAGACAGTTAGATTACTAAATAATCCTATTAAGATACTGATGCAAACCACTGCATCTTGGTTTATATACTGATCTTTTCAACCAAGTCTTTCCATAGTTCTTTTAACCATCTTAAGTTTTAGACACTGAAATTCATGCATCTTCTAGCTCAAACGATCTTCTGTGTTAAATACAGAACACCAAGTTGATTATGTTACAGTAAGGTCAAAAGCTGACAACATGTGGATCAATTACTGAACACAAAGAAATGAATATCAAGTATTAGGTACAAGATAATGCCAGCAATCTGATAAATGACAAATTCATAAACCAACAATGTTAATACCAATGAACTGAATTAAAACGTTATTCCAATACGAAAACAGCTGCAGCTAGAAAAGCACAGCTACAAAATGAACAAACTGGGACTGATTTGCATTCTAAAGCAAACCATTTTAAAAAGTGTAATCAGCGATGAATGCAACATGAAAATTAATTTATATTTCTTAAAATGTTCTGAGGAGAAAACAACAGCAAAGATTTGTTTAAAACCTCGTCCTTTAGGAGTAATTTCAGCAACAAGATCATCGACTGTTATGTTCTCAAGACCCTTCTGACGAACAATTTCTGTCCAAAAAACGTTACAACACTACTCAAATGCAAAGTTCAAATAGCCAACTTTATCAATATGATAATCAGAGATAAAGTTTACTACTGAAACTCAGAGGTAAACTCATTACACTAACATCAAATAGATATCTGTCATCAGCTGAACCCAGCCTAGTAGCACAGTAGACTCTACTTTGCAATGACGGTGGTGTAAAATGATGGCGGCGGTTTAACTGCCAGTACCAACCTTGTTCCCTTCCCTTCTTACTCTCTCCCTTCCGCTTTTTTACTTCCTATTACTTGTCCTAATTGCTACGCCTGAAAGAGCACTGTTAGCCCCTTTGACACATGTAGGTGGAGGGTATAGTACAAAAAATATGCAAACTTATACCTACTGAACCGAAAGATACCAACAGCAAAAAAGAAAAAGTACATGATTTTAAGCATATAAGTATAATAAAGCCAAACGCCCCATGTACCATATATACCTCAAACCAAATTGAGGCCAGACCATCTACATCAACATTTGTAAACATCAACATTATAATGCAAAATTAAGAAAATTATGCAACAAATTACAATAGTTACTTGACAATTCAATGACAATGTAATTCACTGCAAGTTTTGCATCCAATTTCCTTGGACATTTTCACCAGTCTCATTTTGATCATCTACCACCCGTTGCCTTGCATATTCAATTGCTGATAAATACCAACCTTTACAGTATTGTTTGAGTTCGTCTCTCCATCCACATTCAACCAGCCGATTTCTTAACAGTTCTTTCAACCTGACACCACCATCATCATTTAATCATCAGCATCTGCATCAATAGTCATCAGTGTCTCACCATCTCACACGCTGCATAGCAATCATCAACATCACAAAAAAAGCAATAAAAAGTACAATAAAATACACCCAAAAAAAATCTACGTGCAATATTGCTATTATGTACAAATTAATTCTTCACTATCCTATTTCATGGTAAAATGCATACATGTAAACAAACATCATCTGAACATAGTGAATTTCTCTTTCTGCTTTTAGGCACTGTGTATATAAGTTGACCTTATCTTTATTTATTGATTGACTATTACATACGATGCTGACACCTGATACCAGGACTGAGGACAGTAAAAAAATCTTAACAAAATCTCAATCAGAACGACCTGAAAATTCATACTGATACAAACTAGTCTGTTTATATTATGAGTGCATTTACATTCATGAATGAAATAAAACTGTCCAGTAATCAACATGAAGTAATGTGACAGCAAAAATCTATGCATGCAGTTACATAACTTGATTTTAATAAAGTACACCAAAAACACTGCCACACCTGTCACGCTCTCCTGTTTCGATCAGTTTCTGGTTTATTGTGGCCCTCAGCTGCACATCTCTATTACGCCTAAGGTTATCACACAAATATATACATATGGATTATGGCATCATGCTAACTTATAACAACTTGCAGAATGTAAACAATTTACAAACAGAAATAACAGGATCTGAAACACAAATAGCACATCATATCCAGTGCAAGATTGTTGAATCTGCTCAACAGATCCAAATGATGGCAAAGGGAATCATCTGGACAAAGCAAATTCTGAGATGAGATCGGCGATCTCAGTGTAATCTTATTGCTAGCTTGAGATCGGCTCTTCCATTAGCTGTCATCACCCCATCCAGTGTAACATTAGCGCTAGGGTACATGCACAGTGGGACTGTAACTGTCAACAGTTTGCCGATAAAAGTCATTGCTACTGAACGTTTAAAGCCCTAACTAGCCTATAAACGTTGCGAGGTATGCATTACACAACCTACTATCTTATTTATTGCACTTTAGGAAGCCCTACAGAAAAAAATTAGTGATCGCAGCATGATGACAGATCTTATTCTAGAACTCCTAGCTGGCATGAGATCTTACACAGGGAATGTTGATCTGGAGCCCGATTCACAAACATTGTCATAAGACATGTCGTAAGACATGTCATAAAATTATCATAACTCATCATTTAAGATGTCATAAGATTATCTTACAACATGTCGTAAATGAATTCACAGAATTTATCTTTAATGATCGTAACTTTTTCTACGAAGGCGTCTTGTTGTCATGGTAACTA
>Ga0209367_1004445_pt1 | contig 19324 bp, 16 predicted proteins | sample WorMetLIZISLAND2_FD_187412 | JGI IMG/M metagenome (GOLD analysis project Ga0209367, IMG submission 187412) | Marine gutless worms symbiont microbial communities from Max Planck institute for Marine Microbiology, Germany - Olavius geniculatus... ...
TGCGCGGCGCCGTGCGGCGGCGCCTCCGATCGGTTCGTTAGCGGTCTGAGAGAACAGCGCGCATAGCTTCCTCTTGTAGCTTCCTCCACGTTTGAACCACGGCCAGTCCACACACCCACGTTCACACACATCTGTGTCGTCATTAGCCGCGGCGGCCTACGACTGACAATTAGGCGACCGCCAGCCGTGATGTAGCTTCTGCAGGGGCGCGTCCATGATTTTGATTTGGAGGGACAATACGAGCGCCAAAGACACAAGAATGGAGGTGCCACAGGCACTGAGAATATTGGGGGTAGAACTGGGATACTATGGGGAAGGAGAAGTCACTAGTCAGTTCCCCTCCCATAATATTTGTTCTCGATTGTGTGGTCCCAAATGCGTATTTTGGTGCATTATGGGCCTTTTTGAGTGCTGCATTGCTTCTGTAATATTACATCCAAACTTTGAGTACGTTTGTCCAGTCTGGAATTCTAACCCCATGAGTTCTGCGGCAGCGTCGTGAATGCCAGTTCAAAATTTAAATTCACGCTGCGCAGACTGTGCAAAGCGAACTAACTGAACTGAACTGAAGTTTAATACGTCTATGCATATTCAGTTCAGTACAGTTTACTTCGTTAGCATCGTGCAGGATATTTCTGAACGGCTCGCTGTTACATGATGCAGGTAAAGAGATGATCGACTTCATCGCGGACTATCTGCAGAACATTCGGTCCAGACGAGTCTTTCCGGACGTGTCTCCGGGCTACATGAGCACTCTGGTCCCGGACTCTGCACCCAGTGACCCGGAGCCCTGGCAGAACATCTTTGACGACATCGAGACCGTCATCATGCCCGGCGTGAGATTATATAACGATCATATTATACAACGCTTATATGAAAAAATAACTAGGTTACACGCTCTATATGTGTTATGTAAATCAAACGTTTACTTATTTACTTACTTACTTACGCTTTCTGTGTTTAACAGAGCGCTCACATGTGCGATAAAAATCACCGAGGCTGTGAAAGTATTGCAGTGAATGCTTTAGCTGCTGCATGTTTGAGCTCCTCTACATCCCTGATCTTCTTTGTATATTGACCCCAGTGGGCGGTTTGGGGGATCATTATAGCTACTGTGTTTTCTTTGCAATTTTAAATGCAAAATAATGCAAAAAAGAGAGAGATAATTCTATTAGCCAACAACGGAGCGTTTCATAGCCAAATTTGCTTTTAAAATTTGGTTAGGTTTGTCCGTCGTCTGTGTGTTTTATTTCACATGTCAGGCTGACTGACTGCATATTTTCATAGATCGTGCGGTGGGAACAGTGTTTAGGTCTATTCCTCGCGCTGCATACATTTGTTGCGTTCGCTGCATTGCGTCCGTTGCGTTGCGCGCGTTGTTTTGGATGGAAACTGAGCATAAGACATGACGCCAGCTGACTGTTCGTTCCTGCTTGCTTAAGGTATTAAGGTAGCTCTTCACGAGAAGGTCATTCTAGAGCTACATGGAGCGTCACCTGCGATATGGAATCACTTGTCACCCGACACGGGTGAACGCGCCTTGTTCCAATTTTAGCCAGACACAGGTCGGTACTCGATTTATCTACCTCGGAGGGATGAAAGGCTGATTTGCCCTTGGTGTTGGTTATACCGAGATGGTTTACGGTATGTTTGCAGAAAATCACCCATCCAAGTAGTAACCTGAACCAATGACCTTGCGATACCAGTGCTCTAACATGTATGCAGTTACACTACCGTGTGTTGTACTGTATGATAAATAGGCCTACTGTTTCAGGTAACTCACTGGCAGAGTCCTCACATGCACGCCTACTTCCCTGCTCTCAATTCTTTTCCTTCACTGCTCGGAGACATGCTCGCTGACGCCATCGGCTGCCTCGGCTTCACCTGGGTATGATTCAACTATTTTAAGTTCCCCCTTTCAGCAACAATTAGGCTTGTTATTGAACCTCTCAACAATTTCAGGCATCTCGTAGAAGGTGTACAGAGCGACGTAACTGAACTGAACTGAACTGACACAGTTTTGTTTTTCTGACGAACTGTCCAATGGGCGAGCAGGGTCAGTGGTTGGCGCGTACGTGTACGTAGTCACTTAGGCACCGACGTCGTTAGACGGTGCCTACTGTAATGCATTGCTGCTTGCCCATTAGCCAGTTCGTCACAAACTAAACCATGTCAGTTCAGTTCAGTTTAGTTGCGTCGGTCTTATACGCGCCTTTATAACACGTTGCCTGAGTGACTTACGAAAATTTAACGCTTAAAAGCAGATTGGTGCAGCGCTATAAAACCTAAGATAAGAAACAGAACTTGAACGTGAACTTTCAGATATATTTGCTTCTTACATGTATTTGCTCGCGACATTATGGTGCCATCAGATGTCATCGGATTGACTGATCTATCGAAACATATTAAACTATTAGACTAGGTTAGTTAGCATCATGGTTATTATGCGGCCGTCCCATTGGCCGCATTACACACGCGTCTAGCATGTGCGTCTGTCTGTCCGTCTGTCTGTCCGGTACGGGCTTCTCATTCGATAACAAAAATAACCTGAAAAAACCAAATCAGCGCGAAAGTTTCCCAGCCGATATAAGCCTACTTATTTTTATTTCAAACTGTTAGAGGCTAACGTCGCACTCGCCGAACGTCAAAAATCTCAAGAAAATGGCTCATATCTTCGATAGTAATCATGCGACGACCCAATTCATTCTCAACCCCTGAGACACATTTGGACGGACGGCCGCCTGTCATGACGGCACTCGGCGTCGACATTATCTTTGTTTGTGATGTGACGTAGGCCTATATAAACTATTAAACTTGCAGGCTTCGAGTCCAGCGTGCACGGAGCTTGAGACGATTGTAATGGACTGGCTCGCCAAGGCTATCGGTCTACCATCGATCTTCTACCATAGCAACAAGGACACGCAAGGCGGCGGAGTCATACAGGTAATCAGCGATTCGGTGTCATGGTGGCAGTGGGGGCACTGTTTTCCTTTCCGCTTCCTCGAATTTCAACTTGTCGAAAAATTCTCTTTCAAAAATAAAAAAAACTTGAGCCTGGAGCCTGGAGTTTTCGTTTTTGGTCTTTTTGGGAGAATTTCGGGGCAAAGTAACATTCCGAGCACTCACAGTCTCCTCTGTCGGAAATTGGCAGCCGTAGCCTATGTCAAAAATGCCTTTTTCTCCCCCAAGCTTTCTGCGACGCAGCTGTGTCGATTGGGACAGTGTATGTAGGCCTATGTTGAAGATTGTGTACAGCTTTTTATGGAAACCCGTCGCACAGCAACCATATGGGATTACACATTGTTACCTGCCACTCATTGCAGATAAATGCGCTCTGCCTTAACCCCAGTCAGACAGGCTAGTACTTGATTTACCTACCCCTGAAGGTATCGAAGGCTGAGTTGACCTTGGCGTTGGTTTTATATCCGAGATGGTTTAACAGACTGTCGGCAGTATATAACCGCTTGCTAGCGACTCGACTAGGTGTCGAACCCATGACCTCACAATCGTAGGGCCTACATTTTACCGCTACACTGCCAAGTCATCTAGAACTTATTGCTATAAATAAGACTGTTCGATGATGTATGCAGACGACGGCTAGTGAGGCGACGTTTGTGTCGCTGCTAGCAGCAAGGACGGAAGCGATCAGAAGATACAGAGCCAGAGATCCGACACTCGATGATGCGGAAATCAACGCCAGGCTCGTTGCATACTGCTCCGATCAGGTATTGGCCGATACTGTATCTTCGCCACTGGGTTCAAATGTGAAAGTAAGTAATTAAGGAAGGTGCCACTGGCTGAATCTGAGGCATTTGGCTGAGCCACTAGGGGGAGCTGTAGGCCAAGTTGAAAGTTGATATAGGCCTAATCATGATTTTTCAACTTCAGCAAAGACTATGTCATCCAAACGGCATGTTTGTCTCGTCTGTGTGCGCGACATAATTTTTGAACAGTTATGTAACTTACGTATAAAAACGGGTGGTACCAAATTTTCTTCCCGAGACCGTATCTCTCAGGAGGCTAGTGTGTTTAAGCCCCACATGGCTGACCCCATTACTATACTATGTTCATTTTTTCTGCCGTACCGCTTGAAAATGGAGGTACTGTAACTGTTGTTACCTCCAAAATTACGCCCATAGCAAAGGCGCAAAGCGGACGGCCATGTCGTTTCGTGGGATGGAGATCAGACCATTGCCGCTGTGTTGTCATATAGGCGCACTCATCGGTGGAGAAAGCCGGACTGATCGGACTGGTGAAGATGAATTTGCTGAGCTCCGATGATGAGCTGAGTTTGAGGGCACCTGTTCTTCGCGACGCCATAGCGCAGGACAAACAACGTGGACTCATTCCGTTCTTCGTAAGACTACCGCACGTTGTGAATCAATGCGCTTCTGTTTTGCAGTTTACATACAATGTCGACGTTTATTGTACGTGTCGACATGATCTCCCGTGAGAATGGGGCCTATTGTCGAAAATAAACGTTAATGCTTACTGACCGCAGCGCCGATGTGGCTAATCATTTGAAAAAAAATCGTTCTTTTGCGACAAGTGGTAAAGAAAACAACAACGAATATGAAAATGTTCAAGCATCAGCGTTAAATAAGTCACAAGTTAACTATATTTTAACAATACAATAAGTGTAGTGATTATGGCATAGGCCTAATCACAATATGCTTGTTCGAGCTATTGCGACGCTGTGAATTAAACTTGCGTTGTTTGGATAGGGTCGCAGAGTGTAACGGACGGACAGACGGACGGACAGACATCTCTCCCATAGCTGAGACAGAGCATCGACATAGCAAGCTATGCTGACTAGACCAGGGAGTCGCTGAGGTACAGAAACGTGAACCGACTTGAGGCTAAAATGACCCCAAGTCGACGGCGGTCGACTTGAGCACATCGGACTCGACTTGACTTGACTTGACAACAGCATGTCGACTTGAGTCGACGTCAAACGACTTGAGACGTTCAGAAGTTGCAATGAACTTGCGTAAGCGCTGTACATATACAGGCTACTATAAGATATCATTTTATAAAGTGCTTCATTCCTTCGGCGGACGTTTTATTATTATTTCTTGAAGAAAGTTCGTACACACAGTTAAAAACTGTGTGTTTTGTGACTGTTTTGGCGCACTATACAGCTATTCTGTATGGCGTATTTGGCATCGTTGTCGTCCCTCCGTCTGTCGGTCTGTAACGGATGTATTGTGGCTAACGGTTGGGGCTTCCCGCCTTATTGGAAAACTTTTACACTAATAATTAGTCTCGTGTTTTAAAACCTAGGCATGCTAAATTTCAGCCACCTAGTGCAAGGAAACAACAGAAATTTCGTCATTCACACTAGGCTAATTCACACGTAGGTCTCTACGTCATCTAACAATCAGAACTTTGCGAAGCGTTGAAACGCGACAATTCGTTCACCCTAATCAGTACAGGCCTACCGTTATTTTATACACGGACGGTTATTAAAATAATTATGTTACATATGCGTTCGCCCGAACTCTTCGATAGCCGCGTTGAGAGAACTGCTAGGTGCAAGATTACTGGTTAAGTCGACTTCTCAAGTCGACTTGAAATGACTTGTAATGAAATCGACGGCGCCGGAAAATTTCGACGGTGACGCTGCTACAGACCGACTTGACCCAACTTGGAAGGCCCAAGTCGACTTGAGTCGACTTGATCGACCCGACTCGCAGGTCTAATGCTGACGCTCTATAAAAAAGTTTATGGCTTATTTGTGGCTTATCACGTCTTCTACTGCTGGTGTTTGTAGCTGTGTGCAACGCTTGGTACGACCGGAGCCTGCGCTTTCGATAAGCTCTCCGAACTCGGACCAATATGTTAGTAGTTTGTGTTATTTGCATGTTTACAAATATAAATGCCATAAGAAATGACTGTACCTTAATATGCTGTTAGATGTACGCAATTTCAGTGGCTTTTTAGTAATCACCAATTTTTGCCATTTATGAACAGGAAATAACAGTTTTGTTGATGTTTTGTCGATCATTAATCGCCTAACTAAACTTTCAGCCGGTCTGAAAATCCGAAATGAAACATTTTTGTGAAAAATTGGTTAATAATTAATGTACAAAATATTAATTAGTTCAAAATTATTAAATCGCGTAGCACCTTCTGTCAAATTGATGATGCAAAGGTGAACAATCTGATACAAATACGTAATCACCACGTAATGAAACAATTTGAAGCATCAGTGTTTCACACGGTAGTGCGTTGACGTAAATTAGGCGACGTAAAAAAGAGTACACCTTACCTATTGTCTTGGCCATCTTTGTGCCAAAAATTATTAAAGTTGGTTGAAATTTGACAAAGTTATGACAAAAACAATTTTGACTGTTTTGTTTAGACACGGTGTATTGGTATCGAGTTCTAACGTGTTGCAGGTAACGAGGAAGGAATCTGGATGCACATCGACGCGGCGTACGCTGGCACGGCTTTCATCTGCCCCGAGTATCGTATCTTCATGGACGGGGTCGAACATGCTTCATCGTTTGCGTTCAACCCGTCCAAATGGATGATGGTCCATTTCGACTGCACCGCCATGTGGTCAGTGACCGATTATGTCACGGTTTCTGTCTATCGCAACCGACTCAACGCAAGAATAGACACCGCTTCTATATCTTTGCGTTTCGGTCATTGCATCACTTATAGGGTGTTTACACCATCGAGCAAACATCGAGCTGGCTCAGGCAGACCTATTGGAACCCCGTCTCCTGGCTCAAATGTAGGCCTAGGCTTAGGCTCTTAGCCCGCAGCTGATCACGTGTTACGTAGAGGCCTTTCAATTACAACCTGCCCGCCATCTTAATTAGCATGCTAATTACCATAGAACGTCCAGCTAGCTGCTCGATGTTTGCTCGATCGTGTAAACACTCTATTACGTTTGTTGCATACTTTCTTGCATTCGTTGCGTGCGGCTGCGTATAAGATGGAAACACCATCCTTTAGTTGTCAGTCCGTTTTGTGTAACGCAAACGTAAACGTAAACTCCCCGGGTCCAGGCCAGACACCAGTTTAAACCGCAAGACCAGGGATACGGGGCTAGTGCATCACGCGGTGTGCCTGTTTATACCCTGGCTTTAGCTAGTAGTCATTGCGTTTATCCACGGAGGGATGGCCAGGTTGAGTTGACCTGGTCTCAGCCAGGAAAAAAACATCACAGAAATGATGGATAGCTGATGACCGTGATCGCGTTGCGGTCGCCCGGTAGTTGAACGCAATACGCGAATGACCGCATATTATGTCGCCACGTGGCGCCTTCGTTTTTTCTGTTGGTTTGGTGATGTAATTTTTAGTAATTTAATAAAAAAAACTTAAAATTAATTAACTGCACAATGGTTTCAGGGTAAAAGACAGTCATGCGCTTCACCGCACGTTTAATGTTCAACCGATTTATCTGCGACACGAGAATACAGGTAAGAATTAGTTAAATTAGTAAAATAGTGCTGGAACGTTATCAGTATTTAATGTAATATTGACTCGAGTCATGTCTGTAATCATTGGCCTGCTCACGACAGCCGAGGTTATAATATCAAATATTGTAAGTTTTTAGGGCGATACTAGGCCCTACTAGTGATAGAACGCTTTCACTCAATGCCTAATCTTTGCTTGTATCGGATTTTCGCACGCTTCACGTGTAGGCCAAATTGTTGTTATCCGTAATATCGCACGCCTATTTAATATTATAAAATTACACCTATTTGAAAATGCTCTATAGGCATATAATTAAACAAATTAGAATTTTAAAATTTTAAAACACGGATGGATGGCCAGGCGGAGCTGGCCTATAATGACACACCAAGGCAGAAAATTGAGTATGATGTGTTTCTCTGATGCTATAATATTAGGTCAGAGGAACATCATAAGTCCGCTTTAGTTAATGGCAAAGATATTTGTGACAGAAATACGAATAGTATGAATAATGTTTCTTGTTTGTGGTTTGCTAAACAGGGTCCGCTATTGACTACATGGTAAGTCGCAATATTTGCTTCTGCCGCTACAGTAAACTGCTGCTGATAATTACACTGTATCTCAAAAAAACATCCCCGACATTTTCGACTCTAACTTGAAAACCGGTTGTCAGATTTTGATATTTTTAGGAATGAATATTCCTGATACAACTTGCCATCAAATGACTATTTAGTTTCTTACCTCACCTAACGTTTGAATCTGCACTACCTGAGGCAAACACAACCAGCGAAATATCACTTTTTTATCCAATGCGATATGATTGCCTTATTAACATAAGATGTAAAACACATTTTGTTCACATTTCTAACACTTTGGCTGATATTTCATTTAGTCGTCTATTTTTTAACTGCCTGCAGTAAAATTGTTTGAAGTGTTGGCCCACTATGCGAACACAGGCGAGGAGACGCTGTCTCCATTCATTGACAGCAGTATCGATAATGTTCTGCTCCAGACCAATTCAGGCTGTATACCAGTCCCTTCCAGACTTCACAAACATTCCTAAACTTTATGTGGTAGACACACTGCTGCACGACAGTGAAACCTTGTAATAGACCGGCTGTTTGGGCCCACAGATAAAGATAGATGGAATTTATCGACGTTTTTTTCATTTACTTTAGCACGTATTAAGCTTGGTCTAATTTCCCCAGGTAGTGCAAAAGCAGACGTTGGATGAGGTGAAAACTAAAACACTTATTTAATAGCCAGTGGTGTCAGAAATAATGTTACAAAAAATTATTCAAATCTGCCAATCTTTCTTCAAGTTACGATTGATAATGTCAGGGATGTTTTCAGGCTTCCTGTTTATTTCAACACATATTTCGCTTGATCTGATTTCCCTAGGTAGTGCAAAAGCATACATTGGGTGAGGTGCGAAACTAAAAAGGCGTTTGATGGCAAGTTGTGTCAGGAATATTTGTACCAAAAATTATCAAAATCTAATACTTGGTTTTTAAGTTACAGTCGAAAATGTCGGGAATGTTTTTTTGAGACACAGTGTAGTTATAGTTAACACATAACTGCAAATACAACTTAAGTTTTTTTGTAATCTTGCTGAGTTGTGTATTTTTCTTTTTCTCCGCACAAAATCGTTTTTTAAAATGTTTTATTATGTGTCTTTTGGCCGCTTCCACTTAATACTTACAAAAGATATAATAGTAGGTTTTTATGCCGGTAATAAAATAGCAAAAAGTCTAACAGTAAGAGAATAAGATAAGATAGGCCCTATTGTTTGATAAATTGGTGGGAAAAACTTGCAAATTTAAGTTTTAGCAAATGCAGACAACTTCAAGTAATTACCGTGACGCTTGATTTGAATGATACGGATTTTCTTACAAGAAGGTCTTTAAAAAACTGCTAGTTACCCACTGACACTTAAAACGACGTTTTTGTGCATAATGTTTCACTATAACATTTCTTGTAAAAGCGTTTAGTGCATTTCGTGTTTATAATTTTTAGGCTGCGGGTTACGTGGTTGCGAGTTGTCAGCCTTTTTACGCACAAAAGCAGCTACTGCTTTCAGCGCGTTTTAGCCATTGCAATTCTGTCCGTCCGTCCGTCCGTCTGTCCGTCTGTCACACGGGTAGATCAGTCAAAAACGGTGCAAGATAGGATCACCAAATCTTCTCCGTCGACTGCCTGGAAGACTCTAGTTTCAAGAACCGTAAAGCTTTTCCATAAATTTAAAAGGGGTCACCCCGAACGATGGCGCTAAATGAGAGGGGGTGGGCAAAATTTGCGATTCTTGGCCAATAAGTCTCTGTATCTCAGTAACGGTGCTAGATAGGGCTTAGATTACTATTAATCACCAATAGGAAGTCGTACACTGGCTCTCGATTGGCGCCGAATTCAATGACCTTGAATGACCTTGAACGCCAAAATAGGGGGTTTTATGGATTTTTTGGCAATTTCGGGCTGTGACACAAGTCTATATCATACACAAGGTGGAGCCACGCTACTATCGTTATGCGATCCAGATAGAGAATTTGGTATTTGTATATTAACTTAGCGTGAACACCTAAATTTTCAGCTAAACTACTAAACCGGAACTGCTATAGGCTTTCTCGCGTCTCGTGAGCATTAGCTCAAATTTCTTGTTGTTATACGAATGACGCTGATGGCTGTGGCGTGGTGTGTGCGCTGGTACAGCACTGGCAGATCCCGCTGAGTAAAAGGTTTCGCGCGCTCAAACTCTGGTTTGTCATGCGCTCGTTTGGCATTCAAGGACTTCAACAGCACGTCCGCGAGGTAAACTGCCAGAACTACACTGTCTCAAAAAAAACATCCCGAAGATTTTCGATTTTAACTTGAAGATGGATTATCAGACTTTAACAATTTTTGGCAGGAGTATTTACGAGACAACTATCCATCAAACAATTATTTAGTTTCCCACCTCACTCAAAGTCTATTCCTGCACTACTTGGGGAAATAATAACCAACGAAATATTACATTTTTACCCAAAATGGTATTATTACTTAATCTAAATAACGCACAAAACACATTTTGTTTACATTTTTAACACTTTGGCTAACACTTTATCCAATTGTTTCGTTTCTCAGCTGCTTGCAATATAATTGATCGAAATGTTGGCCCATTGTGCAATCACAACATGGAGACGATTTCTCCATTCATTGACAGCAGTATCGACAATGTTCTGCCCCACACTGATCCAGACTTCACCAGTTGCTTCTTGAATGTATAAACATTCCAAAAGGTAGACACACTGCTGCATGACAGTAAAACATTGTAATCTATTGGCTCTTGCAGCCACAGATCTAGATAAACAGAAAAAAAAATCAAATTTGGGGTTAAATGGAGAGGCTTAGGAACAATCTCTCTCTTTTTTCATATCTCGGAAACGGTGAGAGATACGACCAAGGTTACTATCAATCATTAAATGAAAGTGGCAGATGAGATGAAAATTATTAATCATGGATGACCTTGGATGACCTTAAAAATCAATACTGCAACAGGAACTGTATAGGCTGTAGCGCGTCTTCCCTAGCGACAGCTAAGTTTTTGGTACTAAATGTTTACTTGGTCTTAGAAACACGTTTTATACCGTAATGAATTTTTGAAGTATCTTAATGTATCCAGTCTAGAATTAACACGCATACATGATGACTTATTCTAATGTTATGAAATTGTGTTTGGTCTTGCCAAAGTCCAGTATGACTTGTTTTTACGCGCGACAGCATGTAATGCTTTGCGCGCCTTAGCCATCGTCTAAACGTCTGTCTGTCTGTCCGTCCGTTCGTCCGTCTATCCGTCCGTCACACCCTGGCACTGTATCGAAACGGCGATATCTAGAATCACGAAATTTTTACTGTAGGCTGTCTGGCTGAGGGGGTTTTTCTCAAACGAAAGCGTCAAAGAGGGGTAAAAACGTAAAACGTAAAGTCCTTCCCGAGCCTTACGGCCTATAGGGCGGCGCTGATCTCCGTTTCCTAAAGCCCTCAGCTAGACACCAGTTTTTACATTGCGAGACCACGGATACGGGGCCAGTGTATCGCGCGGTGTGCCTGTTTACGTCCCAGGTGAAGCCGGTGACAGAGGCACGTGTGTGAACAACTTGCCTAAGGTCGTTACCCGGCAGTATCTCGGTGCGGAGTCGAACCTGCGCCCATGAGTGACCTTAGACAAGTGACAAGTCCGACACGTTACCGTTAGACTATCGAGCCCCTAAAGAAAGACGTTATTTTGCCCTCACTGGCTCGTCTAGTGTGAAAATGGTTGCAAATACGTACAGACATGCTGCATATCCTAACAAGCACTGGCGACTGGCTTTTTAGATTTATCAAAATCGATGACCTTGAATGATTTTGACTTTCAAAAAGGAGTTTTTGGTAAATTTTTCTCGATTTCGGCCTGCGAAACACATTCAAAGAGTGAATTGCATCGAAATGGCTGGAGATAGACTAAAACAACCTGCGTATGAAATTTTCAGCATTAAACGCAAATTTTAGCAGTCTAAGTCGCAACCCCTTAGGTCTAAGGAGGCCTGCGCAGGCGGGCGTCAAAGATGGCTACCCCCACCCCAAAGTGGTTATTTTACCGCTATTAACTCGTTTAGCGTAAAACCAGTTGCACATAGACACAAACATACTGCTTATCATAACAAGCACTAGTGACGAGCTATTTGATGGTGTCAATATTTATGACCTTGGTGACCTTGAATCGCTAAAATAGGAGGTTTTAGTGTTTTTTTGCAATTTTCGTCTGTGATGCACATTTCGAGAGTGAATTGTGCCGACAAGTCATGGCTGAAGATGGATCTGGACAACCTGCGAACAGGAACTGCTAAGGCTGTCGCGCGTCTCGTAGGCTTTTTCTCAAATTACTTGTTTTTATTGTCATGAGCCCATGGTCACGTGTGGCCACAAATACAAACTCTACAAACACAAACGTCAGAGTAATGTTTGCTTACATACACTGAGCGTGTCATAATTACTTGGAACAGGTTACCAAGCTATGTTGATTTTAGTTCATTAACACGCTTTGAGCGCAGTGTCCAAACGTTTGAATTTTTAAGGTTTTAGGTTGATTGTATGACGTCTTAGCATTGCGTCACAATGGAATAAACGCCTTGGTTAGGACTTAGATGTTACGCAACCGGATGCGACGGTGTAGCTCCGACTGTCCGCTATAGAATGACCACAGCAGACTTTAATCAAAACCGATTGAGTATAAACTATACGCTGTAGCGAGTCCGCATGTTTACGGCTAGCAGTCTTCAAAACGCAGAAAATCGATCTAATCAAGATGTCAGGATGCCCTTAAATTTTAGATTTTAATGTCATTTTATGTGTTCTCGTACTTCAGTTATGTTCACTCAGTTCAATTAGCTTGGAAGTTTAGTTAAATTTGCTTAGATTGTTATCCTTACAGTGTCACTTATCTGTGGACCACTGTCAGTGCACTAATGTGCTTTTATGTGTGTGTCCCCTTATTTTTCTGTCATGTACTGTGATATGTGTCTTTTCTGTAAACAAATAAATGAACATGGAGACAAAGATGGATGCAAACAACGCAGAAAAAAACAAGAATTTAAAAAACTAGATGTCGATTTTTTTTTAATTAAGTTGGATGTAACCGTGCATTAGGTTTATGGCTTATGCAGTCAATGGCACCGTAACAAAGAGGGTACAGAAGCGATTACTCCCTGTAAATTTTAGCATTTTTCCAAAAAATGCAGGGTGAGACCAGAGATCGTCCAACATTGTGAGGAAACTTAAGGGAAGGGAGAAAATGTAGTTTTGAGCATGGCATTTCTTTAGCCAGAAATTTGCAGCTGCCTGTCGAAAAAATGCAACTTCTTTCCCCATTTCGGACTTCAATACACTGGATACACTGCTAAGTGTTGGTGCTTGGCATGCATGTAGGGAGTAAGGCTGGCCAAGAAGTTCGAGACCCTTGTGCTGTCCGACAGACGTTTCGAGATGCCAGCCAAGCGCCATCTGGGAATGGTCGTCTTTCGCCTCAAGGTATATTAGTCATCATCATCATCATCATCATCATCATCATCATCATCATCATCATCATCAGTTTATTCAAAATAACTCTGCTCTGCATAGACTAATATAAGTGCTTGAGCTTCTGTTATAGTTTTTTTGCTTCGTGTTCGTTGCATTGATTTCCGGTCACACGGTGTGGAAAAAAACCGCGGAACTTAGGCAGTGGCGGATCCAGAAGTTTGGAATCGGGAGGAGACAGCGGAAAGGTAGGGGTGGGGGCTAGGTAAGGGCTGTGCCCCTTTTCCCAGAAAAGCCTTTTCATAGAATAATTTTTAATTTTTTTTGCCAAAATGGTGCATTTTTTTGTGCAAAATTTTCACTTCTTTTCAACTGCATCCAGTCAATATGGAGAGCAGGGAAGGGCTGCCGTTTCCGCCGCCCTTCTGTTTTTGAATTCGCCACTAAACGTAGGCTATTTCGTTCGCTGTACAAAAAAGACGGAACAGTTTATTTGTCTGCGTTTGAAGTTACGAGGCTTATATGACTCAGACCTTTATTCTGTCTGCTTGACACTAGATTTTTTGTTAGTATTAACCTCATTAAAAGGAGATAATACTGCACGAGGTTTAGAATAAACAGCTTTAAGATATCGGTTAAAAATCTGGTAATAAAAACTTGCTGACAATTTTAATTAAACTCTGATCAGAAAATAATTCGCCGATGGAATGACGCCATTCATTAATGGCCAGGCCTATTCTGATGAGTAGCACCCAGACTGTTAGCCGGCCGCTATGGCAAGTCTGTTTTACTCAGTTCAGCAGTTGAGGAGTTCACTTGAGTGGAATCTCGTCGACAATCGTAGGTGTGAATTTGCCATTGGTTCATGCCGTTTTAGTTACAGCGAAAATACACACGTCATTAATAATTATTGTAGGGCGAGAACGGTCCGACTGAGATACTGCTGAGACGTCTTAACTCGTCTGGCGCTGTCCACATGGTTCCGGCGTCGCTGCAAGGTCGCTACGTTATCAGGTTCACGGTGACGTCACAGTTAGGTTGATGACGTCACGGTGACGTCACACTACACGACGGACGAGGACATCGCGCGTGATTGGACGGTCATTAGCGAGACGGCGACCGACGTCCTCAAAGCCATCAGCGCCGAAGTGTCGCCGGAGCCGCGACCTATAGCCCCCGGGCTGGTCCCAAGGCGGCCCGGCATGGTTTTAGAGTGCCCTGAACTTATTCTTCGGTCTCGGGCTCGTTTCAAACAGGTCCCGGTTTGGTACATTGGTTCTCCCGGCTGGTCTTGCGATGACCCGGGCTGGTCCCAGGGTCGGTGGAAGAAGAGGAGCAGGAGCTGACAGTGGAGGATGCTGGGAAGGTGGAAAAACCCGCGGTGGCTGCGGTGGAGTTGATTCAGCGCAAGCGAGACCGGCTGCGACGACGCGACTTCGGCCTCAGTCTGTTGCTTAGCAACGTGCTGATGTCGCCCAAGTTCATCAACGGAAGCTTCGCGGCACTGTTTGACCACGTCGATATCGTTGCCGAGTACGCGCGCCACATCAGCCGCAGTCGCGCCGACGATCGCTCCAACTACACAAGTGTCGGTCGGCAGCTAACACTGTGTGATTCCATATGGCAGGTGACGCTCCGTAGCGTTTTCACAAGTCTAGGCGTTGGCAGTCGCGCCGACGATCTCAACGGCTGCCCGATCCGCTTGTCACCCAGACGCCGTCTCGACGACTGTCCTCAATGACTCCTGGACCTCTCTGAGTTTGATTTCTCTTGTAACTCTGCCGTGGACCTGGACCTCTGTTCACATGTCCGTCTGGATTGCTTTCGAGCACGCCTCGACCTCTGTCTCGTAGGCCGCCTAGACGGACTGTCCCACGACGTCTTCTCGACGACTGTCCTCGTCAGTACAGTCTGGATCACAGTTTCCGCCTCCAGCCGGGCGACACGACGAGGCGCCAGCGCTTCATCTACCGGCCCGAGGTCCGCCAGGCCTCACTCGACTCTAAGATCGAAGAAATCTTCCAGTCGCCACTGGAGGAAGACAGCGAGGACCAGGAAAGCGGAGGAAAAGGAGTGGAATACATCAGCGTGTGATCGTCAGCTATAAGAGTCATGCGACTGCCAATATGCTCACAAGTCACAATTCTTAAGACTCTAAAAGAAATTGGAAAAGTGGACACTTCCCGAGATTCAACTCCAACTGTGTGGTAACAGAAGAAGTCACGCGACTGCCAGACATTTCTGCACAGCTGAAACGCCTGTCATGGTATTATCAGGAAAACGGAGGAAACTATGAAGACATAAAGGAGGTCCGTGCTAAAGATAATGCGATAGAAACGAAAAGAATTTCCAAAAAGATAGAGGGCGGCAGTCAGGCGAGAGATGCACCAGTGAATGGCATCATCGTGGTCGAGGGAAGAAAGCACTGCAAGAACTGCGGTAATGCGCTTGAAGAATAACGAACATATAAGAAAGGCTGGGCCTCAGCTTGTTAGGGCTCAAACACATTTGGCTGTTCTCTATTTTTCCAGTGGATAACGTCTTTGCTGTAAATAATACCCCGTTTACACGATCAAGCAAACATCAAGCAAGCATCGAGCAAACATCGAGCAAACGTCAAGCAAACACCAGGCAAATATAAAGCATGCATAAAGCACAGTCTACACGAAGCAAACATTAAGCAAACATCAAGCAGTTAGAGCACACGTCGTGCACGCGTATTTTGAATACATTTGCTTGATGGTTGCTTGATGTTTGCTTGATCGTGTAAACGGAGTATAAGTCGCACTAACTTGACAGCATCTTGTTCATAGATAGTTTGAACTTGTTCGATTACCTCTGTGTCCAAGTACATTTAGAACATTGTTGGGCATAAACAACGTGCATTGTCGTTCGGCCGTTGTCATGTTGCTGTTGTTAACATACTTATTCGCTGGCGTTAAGTTTGTTATATGTGTCAACTATAGGCTACAGGCGATCATGGTCTCAAACCTTTGCCGAAAACCGTGTTGTCAATGTCAGTGCTAAAGGAAATAAATAAATAAATAAAATGTGAAAAGCAGAGAGGAGGAAAAGGAACGGGAAAAGGGAAGAGGGGGTTGGTGCGATTTGAGGGCGGTTGCTTTCTGGCGTTCAGGGGGCGGGAATGGAAACCCCTGATCTTAGCGTTTACACTCATAATGTCCCCGTCATGATTGCCTATCGATAGCCTACCCCGTGCGGCGTGATCGATTTTTTACGCGCGAAAGCAGAATGCTTCGCGCGTCTTTGCCATCGCCTGGGCGTCCGTCTGTCTGTCCGTCACACTCGTGAGCTGTATCAAAACGGTGCAAGCTAGGATCACGAAATCTTCACTGTGGGCTGCCCCAAGGTCTCTAGTTTATTGTAACAAAATTTCGTGCCACTGGGTGCAGGGGTTCCCCTCGAACGAGGGCGTCGAAGAGGGGTACCCCATAAAAAGACGCCATTTTGCCGTTATTGGCTCGAATAATGTGAAAACGGTTGCAGATAGGTACATACATGCTGCTTATCATAACAAGCACTGGCGACAGGCTTTTGGGATTTATCAACATCGATGACCTTGAACGACCATGAACCCCTCAAAAAGGGGTTTTTAGTGAATTTTTCGCAATTTTTGGATGCAGCGCACATTTCAACACTGAATTGCGACGAAATGGCTGGAGATAGACCAGGACAACCTGCATATGAAATTTTCAGCATTCAACCTGGATTTTAGCTGTCCAAGTCCCGACTCCCTAGGTTCAAGGAAGCCGGCGCAGGCGGGCGTCAAAGACAGCTACCCTCCTAAAAAGTGGTTATTTTACCGCTATTGTCGCGTGTAGCGTGAACCTGGTTGCAGATAGGCACAGACATGCTGCTTATCATAACAAGCACTGGTGACAGGCTTTTTAAATTTATCAACATCTATGACCTTGAATGACCTTGAACCCTAAAAATATTGATTTAACGTGATTTTTAGCGATTTTTGGCTGCAAAAGAGTGAATTACGACGAAATGGATGGAGATAGACTAAGATTACCTGCGAACAGGAACTGCTATAGGCTTTCGCGCGTCTCGTGAGCTTTGCTCAAATTACTTGTTAATCGCCTCCGATTTTCAAATGGCAGGCTCTGCGACCGGTTCATTATAGCTATTCAGACACATTGCACGAGAATGCGGCGCTATGTGACCATTACATAATGATTTCAAATCAGAGCCTCTTAAGTTCTCCTACTTACTTACTTACTTACTTACGCCTCCCAACAGCGAGATAGGTAGGCTACAATCGTGGTGTTATTAGTTGACGGATCAAAGGATAGAAACTTAGGTCTACTCGGTACAAATCGGTAACATAAAGCTGACGAGGTGGTCGTCCTACGATGAAATCAAACAGCGTGAAATCTACTTTAAATGTACTTGAGTGCAGCGGCCAGCCATCCAGGCCATTGGCCCACGCCACGGCACATGTCATACAGTGCACTCGAAATGGACGAGATGACCGCTGCGGTGCTGCTAATGAACCCAACTCGCAGTAAAATTATTTTAAACCACCATGCACTCGCAAACGACAACTTAGCAATTAACATACCTACACTCACGTATAGTAACTGGTTGACACCTAATCGCGGTGCACTTGCCGCTGCTATTAGCCTAATCGCCCGCCGTCAGTCATGGAGTGCATTGTATTTATGCACTTATTTTACTGCACTTAGATGGATTTGCGCACAATGTTCTTAACGATAACTTCGTACTCAATGCGAAGGTCGCCGAGGTGCATGGGGAATTAACTGTCGCGGAAAAATGATAAACTGGCAACGACTGAAGGATGGGGAAAAAGAAAAAAAGCGAAAAAAAATATTCATTTAACCATCGATGTGATAAACGTCAAAAATTATAATAAACGTTAAAAAACGCGTTTATTAGAAAAAAAATATTGTAAAAGTTTGTAAACTAAAAGTAAACGTACACAGAGCATAAGTTTGAATATTAGGCCTATTATTTGGGTAAATTCAAATTCCAATAAAAGTTTTTTCATTGTCAAAAAATGTCTTACTTTAGTTTTGTGACAACCGTTTTACAAAAGCGCCCACAATTCACTCACTTAAATCTTATAGCTACGTGAAAACTAAGTTGAGTTGTCCTGTTTACCGTTACTAGCACCGTGACCCAATGAACTCTATCAATGATCGAACGCAATACACTATAGCTTGGCTTCCCGTCATAATTTTGCTTCATTTCGCTCATGTGATTTTTATTCAGATAAACGTTGATAAAATAATAAATGCGTTTACAAAGATTTTTCTTTAAACGTTGTAAACGTTTATCACATCTATGCATTTAACTGAGCCAACTCAACGGGGAACGGAAATACGTAAGCCTGTCTAGTCATACTTTTACGGTTAGAGTACACTTTTTTAGGCTTACTGTAACCTTCTATCGCGGCTCGATTCCGGCCCTTCTCCACGGCCTCCTCTCTACCGCGGCGGTTATCATCTCGTTGACCGGACGAGATCTGGACGGTATCCGCGGGAGACAAACCCGGCTCAGCGGAAAGCCAATTTCCCATCGGCGGTGTCGGGGTCCTATTGTGCTGAAGATTGCCGTTAAACTTAGGTTAGATCGCAGAGAAACGATGCGGTAAGCTGTTGCTATCAACTATGTTGAAGAAGCGGTCGCCGACGATATATTTTCTCAATGCAGACAGAAACGGCAAACACTCACTCTTCTCGTCGGTTGTCGGTAAATATATATCAATATATAACCGGGCAGTAAATTTAGTAAGGGGGTTTTATATAGCGTTTTTACCGGTCTTCAAAATACTGGCGGTAAGTCTCTTATTAACTAGGGCAGTTTTTAAAGACTATCG
>Ga0209367_1004446_pt1 | contig 19324 bp, 10 predicted proteins | sample WorMetLIZISLAND2_FD_187412 | JGI IMG/M metagenome (GOLD analysis project Ga0209367, IMG submission 187412) | Marine gutless worms symbiont microbial communities from Max Planck institute for Marine Microbiology, Germany - Olavius geniculatus... ...
GCCCCAGCGGGGTCCAGGGGCAGAGCCCCTGGTCGGGGGGGGACGTCGGGGGGCGAAGCCCCCCTGAAGCTGAAACACTTTTTGCTTTTGAACGTTCAATGGAAGCTGCAAATTCGCCCATGTTTCTCTAAGATTTGGAAACGCAATCACAGCGTCATATCAGATGCAATCTCAGATGACGATTTTCATCGCATATTGTATCGGTATGAAAAAAGACCATCAAACATTGTTGAATTTTGCAATTCTTGCGGGAAAACGGCAAAAACGCACCTTTTATATAATGTCGCCTGTAAAAAATTTTCATGGTCGGGCCAAAGGGGGGCCACCGCACCGTGCCCCCCCCCTAAATACGCTACTGGACAGCCTATAGGAAGTCGCCAGCGCCCTATAGTACAATCACCGACCCTCTACGACTTACCGTTTTGTCACAATACCGCACGACTGGCATACTATAGTGCGTTATGACTTTCCAAGGTCATTCAAGGCCAATGATTTTCATGTCATTTAAAAGCCAATGTGCGACTATTAGTAATCAGTACCAACCTAGGCCCTATCTCGCACCGTTTAACCACAATACATCCGTGACAGACAGACAGACAGACAGATTGACAGACAGACAGACGACAATCGTGTCATAGACGCGCTATTCAGCATGGCTGTAGCGTGTAAAAACCACGACCTATGTTGGTGGAGCGTAAGTGACGCATATGTAGTAAGTATTGTTTTGCATTAAGTTTTTGCTTGATTTTTCTTGTAGGCCTACTGCATGACTTCCAGATTTTGCACACTGACGTCCAAATTTTTTAGCTTGGAAGTCATGACGTCCTGAAAACTCAGGTCTATTGAAAACCCTGGATGTCAGAAGAATGTTTTCGACAAAGACTCACAAGCGAGCTGTCGCAGCGCAACGGCCGCAACGCAACGCAAGAAGAGCGACGATCACTGAGTTAGGTGAGTAATTAGCGGAGTGAGTTGACCTATCTGTGAGAAATAGCACTCTGCCCTTAGCGCCGAAAACACCTACTGCATAATTAACGATACGAGCACTGTGACAGTGCAAACCTCCGCAGAGAATACAGCAGCTGCTGTCATCTACGTAGATGGCCATCAACATCTAATTACTAGGTCTTTGGGCCACACCCCACTTTCCAACAAGAAAGCCCAGCTGTCACTAGGGAAGACGGGCACAGCTTATACCGTTCCTGTTGCAGTACTGACCTTCAAGAGCATCCAAGGTCGACGATTTTCATCTTATTTCTAAGGGCATAAGCGATTTCCTATTAGTGATCAATAGCAACCTAAGCCCTATCTCGCCACAGTACATCCGTGACAGACGACGACGGACAGACGACAACCGTGCCAAAGACGCCCTACAGCATAGCTGTAGCGCGTCAAAAATCCACTCACATCATCAACAGTAGGCCTGATCTAGCGAACAAACAAAGACAAGCAAACCTTAAAACAAGACCTTTTTCTTTGGTGGCGGTGAAATATCTACAGTAAGTAAAACATTATTCGTAGACGATGCTGAAATACAAAAGCGTCCGAAACTAGACGTAGGCTACATCCTTTTAGTTTTGGTTTGAATGTGTTCAATCGCGGGAGAGATAGCAATTCCCCGCCATAAACGGCACATCAAACGTACGATCATGTATCCACTAATGGAAATCCCAGCGTTCGTTATTGAATTTCTTAGAACATATAGCCTACAGACTTCTGCCGGCCCAGCCGACCGATTACGCGAAATATTTACGCGTCATTTTTGGTAGATATTTGACCACTTAAACTGAAAATTGGCACATCAATTTTTTCTGTCTTGTAAAACGTATATACCGATTTTGGTTTTTCTATGCTTTTTCCGAGTTTAAAGCTTGTAGGGGACAAAAACGGCAAAAAATTAAGATGCGTAACGCAGCCAATTTGAATAGAAAACACGAGTGTGTTAGCAGAAAGCGTTAGGCCTATGTGAACAAAGTTGGCACCGTTACATCTATGGGGTGAACTTACACATCGGAAGTGGCTTGAAGTCGATTATCGCGCGCCTGCGGCTGGTTGCTGGAACCGTCTTCAACCGTTTTCGCTGTCAAACTGCGCACATACACAAAATCACCGATGTACGCTATTCACTCTAATACACTGTGTTTATATGCCTAATGGATACTGCTGTACATAATACACAATCAACTCAGCCTGGCCATCCCTCCGTGGGTATGCGCAGTGAGTAATAGCAAACAGAAGTAGCAGCATAACTTCATCACTTCGACGGAGGCTACAATACGAACAAAGTGTTGCGTTGTGTCTGCGACCGCTGAGCTTCTCGATTTTCAAGAATAGAAACAAATTACACAGGTCAAAAAATGTCTAGCAACATCAGTTACTGAACACGCAATAGGCTACTGGAGGGCCGTTAAAGCGAGTCGCGGTATAGATGCCAACATACCTTTCTATTTCACGTCACCTATAAGAAACAGATAACTTCTGTGAATTTTTTGTCGACTGATTAACTTTATGCGAGCGACGAAACAAGATTCCCCGAACTATCATCCATTACTGAATACGGCTTCCAGTCTCATAGGTAGCCAGGTCGCCGCTGTAAACCGCAGCTAGAGCCGTCTTAAGACTTCTCCTTAAGCCGACGAAATGGGTGTTGTGTGGGTTTCTTGCACGCTGATTTTTTCCTGGTGTTCTCTTCCCCATCCTTCTCCTTTTTTTGTCCCGGCACACAGATCTAATCCGACAGCTTAGCGGACTAATCCGAGCTGCCACACGACAGCAGCTAAACCCCGGATGTAGGCCTGAGACGCGCGGCTGTCAAAGCCATATATATAATTATGTGTGTCCGCTGGTAAGACCATCAAGTCGGGCTGGTTACGAAGTAGTCACTATAGCTGGTGCCAAGCTGAACGCAATATCGACGAAACCAATTTGAAAGAGACCAGACTAAGGACACGACAATGCCAACACCCAGGCCCGCCGAGAGCCACAGCGGGTCCCGGGAAACCATTTTCGTGGGTCCCTTAATGGGGTGGTGTCTGGGGAGAAAGCTGCCCCGAAAAATATTTGAATATACTCTCACAGTGACAAAAGCCGAAAATATTGCGCTGTTTTCGATAAATGGCCTGCTTTGGCTTGAGGGACCCTTTTTTCTAGAGCCCTGTTTGGCAAAACTGGTAAAAAACCCCTAAGTTATCCGACCTTAAACTGTTTGACGAATTGCTAGCAGTTGCGTGAATACGAAAAAGTAGGCCTTAGGCTCAGACAGAATACTGAATACATCCATTCATTCAAAGAATAGTCAATTTTAAGAAATCGTCGAATATATAGCAAAAATATTTTCCAGCGATGGTGGGACCCCAAACGTCGCGGAGCCCGTAGAAACTTCCCCTCTTTACCCCCGCCCCATCTCGACGGACTGCGAACACCTAATGACAAAGTTGTCAACAGCTGAATGCATAACAGCAAGTAAGGCGTTGTATTTTATTACGAGTGCTACTGAATTTCATTTGCTTTCATCTTTGGAGCGACGCAGCTGAACATTTTACATTACACGACATTCTCGGCATTGTCAAGTTTCATCTAAATCGATCCAGTTTCCGGTGACATATATACACGCAAAAACGTTTTCTAGCATCATTACAATAGCTATAGGCTTCTCGTCGACAATACTCTAATACCGCCGTGTATACACTAAAGAGCTATAATAGGCTATACATAACGTCGTCAGTCAATGTTAATGACCTCTAAAACTAGAAACAAGTTAGCGTGTGAATCACCAAACGCAAAAATGTATCTGTGAATGTTTTTGTGTGTTTTACTTTGCATGACTATAGGGCCTATAGCCACATCAAGAACAGGCAACTGAATTTTATACACAACAAGCGGACAGATCGCTAAGCCCCTTGTCCGCTTGATCTTTGCCACAGTATCGGCCTGCGGCCTCCATTTTCGGTTTTTGCCTCAACTCGATTCAAGTTTCTTACCAGCATTATAAGCGCTTCAGTATACTTGCGTTGTTCAATTCATCGATTGATTGCATCGATGCACATTAATATCCATGATGTCCATGTTGAAGCATTGAATTTTGCGACGTTACGATGCATCGATGCAATCAACTGATGAACTAAACAACGCGAGGTATACCCTGCTGATGATGCGTCACCATGGTGACGACGTCTATATGTGACGTCACAACTCTGCTGCGGCTTAACAGGTGTGGCTGCAAAATTTTTAGAAAAAAGTGAAATTTTCTGAAAGGTACGACACCTCAGCGACATCTCACCTAGCCCATGTTCAGGCCATGTACGACATGGGTCTGTGTGCAAAATTTCGCAGACGTACGTCGGTGCGGTTACAAAACTGTTGGCGATGGAACTCCCAAATATACACTGTGTTTCATAAAAAACGGACAGTGAAACTTCTTGTTATAACTTCAAAAAAACGGCTTTGATATCGAAAAAAACGTTGGTACAAGCAATCTACACGTACGACTAAAGTTATAGTAAATGTTCAAAATGTTGTCCTTTGGCCTTGACGCAAGCTTTGAGTAGTTTCCTCCACTGGTCAATGGCCTCATCCACAATCGTCTGTTCCAAGTCAGCCCAGACCTTAACAAGTCGCTCTTGTTGCCATGGAAACCGTGCAGCTGGTGCTCGGCCCATACCAAACTGTTCAAGCACAATGAATCCGCAACTGAATGGCAGTGCACTGCGTGAAAAATAATTTTAGGCAAACTTATTTTGATAAATTTATGCCGAAATGCCTTAGGGGTCCGGTTTTTTATGAAACACAGTGTAGTATAGATTTTGTGCACAACACTCATCGTCGCTTTTGCCTTCTCTTACAGTGACAAATGTCTAATTTTTCCCAAGAGTCCAGATTTCCACTTGTCAAATGGACTGTCGGCAGCATAGAGAACAGACATGTCATTGCACCGAGTGGAAACTACGACCGATTGTCGACAAGAGAATCCGCTGCAGATAGGCAGACGCTGCAACTGACCACCACGATGTGCGAAAATACAACCGCAAGCCTGTGAGAGAGAAATTTTCAAGCAAAAAATTATTTCGTCGCTCGCCCCGTTTATGCCACTGAATTTGTTTTGTAATTTTGAAAATGTTTAGCGATGCTTTCGTCTAGACTACGGTTTAAAGCAGAATTAAATGCACTGACAATGAAAAAAAATAAAGGAACTTGGGCCAAGTCCCCCACTCGTACACAATACACTTGTGACATCTTGAATGTCCGTTCAGGGTTATTCGAGATCGTGCAAAGTCGAGATGAGACAAACATTAGTTCAAAATATACAACGTACATCGCTGTAACGTGACGATTTGGCAGGATATATCACAAGCACATAGACAACATTAACGACCCGCCAGTTAACGGTGCTTAACTGTACCGCTGTATCACTGAAGTACATTCGACCATCATCGGGTGCGTCAATTCTCAGTTGTGGGTCCAGCAATCTGGAATTCGCTGGTAAACAGAACGATCATCGCGACCCGTCGTGAAACAGCAGTAGATTAACGCCAGCACTGACAAGTAATTTGAGCAAAGCACATGAGACGCGCGACAGCCTAGTAGTTCCTGTTCGCAAGTTGTCTTGGTCTATCGATCTCCATCCATTTTGTCGCAATTCACTCTTGAAATCTGCATGCGCCGCAGCCAAAAATTGCAATAAAGTGAAGCAACCTATTTTGTGGGTTTAAGGTCGTTCAAGGTTATCGATGTTGACAAATCTAAAAAGCCCGTCATCAGTGCTTGTAATATGTGCAACAAGTCCGTACCTACCTGCAATCGTTTTCACACTATAAAAGTCAATATAGCGGCAAAATAACGTTTTTACAGGGAGTACCCCTATTTGACGACCTCGTTTGAAAAGAACCCCCCCCCCACACACACACACCCACGGGCACGAAATTTTGTTGCGATAAACTAGAGTCCTTGGGGCAGTCCACAGTGAAGATCTCGTGATCCTAGCTTGCGCCGTTTTGACACAATACCGCAGTGTGACGGACGAACAGACGGACGGATGCCTCGACGACGGCTAAGACGCGCTTAGCACTACGTGCTGTCGCGCGTAAGTACCAGTCATACTCAACTCAATCAAGAAACTGTGCTGTATAGTACAAATTTACTACTGTCTTTCAGAGGCGTTGACACTGGAGTGACTCCTCAATATGCATCAGTCGGCTGCGCGAGTGAAACGACGTTCTGCTGACAGCGGAGCTTCTTGACGACTAGGTAAATCAACATCCGGCGCGTCAATAACGAATTTAGCCAGGTCGTCGTCGTGTTAGACCGACATGCGACAGGAACAGGACGAGGATATTGCATTCAACGCAACGGGTAGCCTGAAAATGCAGACTGGAAAATGCCGGACGAAAGTGCATGGCTGGAATTTGACGAACTGCCAATGCCGGATAATCTTCGCAGAGTCATCACAATGTTCGCAGTAGCACTTCGGGTAAATATAGTTTGTCTTTTCTTCACTTTTCTATACAGGTTATTCCCGGACACATACATATAAAAAGCGACTTTTCGAAATCCTATAGTAAGCACTTCCTTCCATCTCTGTTAAATTAAGTAGGCCTATCAGATTCGATGCCTAGTGCATAGGCCTGTATGTATCGCTCGTTAATTTATGACTTATAGGCCAATTTCGCCTGGACTGTTATAACCGCCCATAATGTCCAATCGAGCGTGACGTACGCTGTCTCCACCTATTTATCACATGATGTTTCACACTGCACATTGCTGATTACAGCCTAGAAGTAAGGACGTTTCAATAGAGTCAAACTGTGCTCCCCAACGTGTTACCGGCAACGCAGTTCTAGCAGTAGACCTATGTCTAAAAAACAGTATTAAGCCACTTTCAAGTCTGTCATTTTCCAGTCTCGCATTTGGAAAATAAATATTAATGACATTTGAATATATGACGCTAGAGGAAATGCATAGAATATTACGAAACAAAAACCCAGCTGTCGATAGTGTGGGCCGCTTATATCCAAAGGTCAGTGTCCGACTTCCGGTCGCAGAAAGAAAGCAATTTCCCAGAGTGTTTGCAGTCCTATACACTTCATAGTGACGCTGCTACAATCAACTCTAGAATACGATATTATAATTCGGCGCACATGGGTGATGGCAATATTCAAAATTGCGGCCAAACCGCTGCAGACAGAGGCATGGTTGCTATTAGCAGCTTATAGAAACTCGTCATCGCCGTATGCAACGATATCATCGCCGACCCTCTACGACGCACCGTTTGGTCACAATACCGCACGACTGACATAGCTAAATGCACAATGACCCTTCAAGGTCATCCAAGGTCGCTGATTTTAGTGACAATTGAAAGAGCTGATGGGACTTCCTATTAGTGACTGGTAGTAACCTCGGCCGTATCTTGCATCGTTTCCGAGATACGGCGACTTATGATTGGTTAAAAATCGCAAATTATCGTACCGGTAAGTCGTCTTCTTTACCGCCCTCGTTCGGAATGACCCCTTGAGAATTTTTAGTAAAGCTAAAGTCCTCCAGAAAGCTGGCAGTAAGCGTTTTGTGATCATAGCTTGCGTCGTTTTGATACAATACAGTACTGTGATAGAACGTTTCTAGGATAGCTAAGACGGAGCATCTGCATAGCATACTGCTATGCTGACGCCCTCCAAACTTTCTGCACTCCATGATCCGAACTGTGTTATAACTTAGCAGCCCAAATTTCACCGTCAACTGAATGGAAATCCTGTGCGGGAGTAAGAAAATATGATAAAATAAAAGAGCAAAAACGTACAAAGAAGTTAAAGTAAACTTCGATGTTTCGTATATTAAAACAACGATTTTTTGTCATTTTTAGGCCTATGTCGTCAAAACTCGCAAATGGAGCAAACGTCTAGCTTTCTAGCAAGTCGTTATGGGAAAAAGAAAAAGTGAAGTACCGGTAAGCACGTAGAAGTGTGGCACAACTAGCTATAAAAGTATCGATTGCGTTTCGTAGAATTTTAACACGTCTTTGCAACTGCAATGCGTGTAGGCCTATACGTGGCATATCGCCTATTAAACGTGACGTAGTCGTGAATCTTCATAGATATTATAATTCTTGTCTGTTAGCCTAATACCCCGTTTACACGATCGAGCAAACATCGAGCTAGCTCGACGAGCTATGGCATTTAGCATGCTAATTAGGAGGGCGAGCGGATTGTAATTGGAAGGCCTATATAACACGTGATCAGCTGTGGGCTAAGCCTGGCCTACATTTGAGCCAGAAAGCCTGCTCGATGTTTGCTCGATCGTGTAAACGGGGTATAATTCACCCGCACCCCGTGCCCGAATTAACCGCTAGGTTTAGGGTTATGGTTAGCGTTAGCGTTCACGATAATAAAATTCGGGTGCGGGTGAATTGAAATAGCCGCACGTTTCTAGGCGTCACTTTACCTCAATCACGCATAGGCCTATCTCTGTCGCCCGGCTGGCTATAATAAGAAGACATACATCGGCGAATAAGCAACTACGACCGTTAGAAGACAGATCTAGACCAGTCGCCCAGCCCAGCAGTAATCTCAGGTAGGTCAAGGTCGACGACTCACTCACCAGGACAGCATGCTGACGCCGCCGATCGATTGACGCTATAGAGCCAGGTCGATGACAACGCCGCCCGCCGCCGTCCGACACTCGATCTCAGCTAGTAGACTTCCAAGCGGTCGAATATAGACGTTGGATGATATTGTGAGCCTCTAAGCAGTCTTACTCACCGCCTTGCTGCTGCAGCTGCTGCTCAATTTGAGTACACTAGCGACGCTGTATCCTCGCGACATCGGGCGATGCTAGCAGCCGTCCGCCCGCATCAGCACCAGTGTCAGCTGCTGTAGCTAAGCGCTCGCCTGTCGTCGACCGCAGAGCGTTCAATGAATGACGACATTGCCTAGTACACGACGGACGCACGCCCGCCTGCCGGGGTGCACCATTATAGGATCGCCCTCGCCCAAGAAAAGTCTCCCCCCGGCGGAGTTACCGGCAAAATTCCGCCCCGCCCGGAAGGAGCAATCCTATAATGGGCTAGAAGACTTTTTTATGGGGCCGGCGATATTTTAATAAAGGGGATACATATCAAGGTTCCGTGGTCCGTTAATTCACCCATGCCAGAATTAACCACAAAAGTTAAGGTTAGGGCTAAGGTTAAGGTCAGTGTTAAGGTTAGGGTTAGCGTTAGCAATTATATTCGGGTGCGGGTGAATTAACGGACAAGTACCCATAAGCTACGCCTATCAAATTTGTGATTATCTCTCCCCGGGTGAATTTCTCATGGAGACATTTTAATGTGACGCCGGCGCCTATGCCAGGCAGTCGCAGCCACACGGCCGCATTATGTACGGGCAGGCTGCTAGCTCGTGCGTTGAGGAGGCCACCTAGGGCTACACCCAGCCGTCCCCGTGTTTCCTATAACATATCGCGCGCTTGCTTGCTCATATTCAGATATATTAGGTTACCTACCTACATCGTACACGCAACTACATGTGATAGCGACGGTCATTCTGCAGCGAACACTGCCTGCAGTGAGTGGCGGACGAAAAGATAAAAACGCCGCCTCCGAGAAAACGAAAGCAAGCTGCTGGAACTCGGAATGCCGCCGATGATGTGTGTTTACAAAAAAACTCGACCACAGTTTATTACAAGAAATATTATTAGATTAGATTGTGACTAATCTAATGTACTCCTCGAGTGCATTATTTTTTCCTGTATTTTTCTAAGTGCTTTTTCGTTTCTTTCAGCTTGTAGTGACCTTTAAGGTCATCCAAGGTCGATGATTTTCATGTTATTTGAAAGCCAATATGCCACTTCCTATAAGTGATCACTGATCGATAGCAATAGGCTTTATCTCGCACCGTTTAGCTACAATACGTCCGTGACAGACGGACGACAGACGACAGCCGTACCATAAGATCGACCGTTACGTAAGTACGGTCGGCTAAAAACGCAACGGGTTACTTAAGAAATGTCATAAAAGCGCAAAAAAACTACGGAAGCGCGAGAGAAAAATGCAAAGAAATATCAAATAGCCGTCACGAGATCTTGTTTTGAAATGGCAACGGGGAAAGAGGATTCACGTTATTTCTGCAGCAGCTGAAACTGCCATCATACGTATGCAGTATGATATAGCTTGAAAAAATCTACGTGAGTGCGATATATAGGTTTGTGATTGCCGTCTCCACGATTTTGCAGAAGAACAGTATCAGATCTGTAGCAAAGGGGACTGAGTTTACACGATCCAGCAAACGTCCAGCAAACTTTCAGCAAATTACCTTTGTCGGTAATAAATATATTGTTCAAGTTTGCCGATGACACGACATTCCTTGTACCAGAAAATACGGACATAAACATTTCTGTAGAGTTTGCATGAACACTTCCGTTGCTGGGCTAAAGATAACCACATGATTATCAATCTTTTAAAGACTAAAAAATAGTTTTTTTGTAAACCATCTGCTCGCTCATTCCTACAATCATGTTTGACAGGAATTGAACGTGTGGTGTCTGTTATAAGCTTCTTGGTGTCACATTTTGTAGTAACTTAAAATTTGATGAACATGTTAAAACTTTTTAATATCATTCTGTTTTCAGCGTTGTTATTTGTTGAAGTGTTTAAAAGCGCAAGGTCTTCCTGCCAAGCAACTGAATCTTTTTTTTCCTGCTATTGTCGTGTCTCGTTACCTCCGCCAAGGAGGTAATGTTTTTGCCGGTTTTTGTTTGTTTGTTTGTCTGTGAGTCCACGCGATAACTCGAAACGTTATGGACGGATCTTTCTGAAATTTGAAGTGTATGTCGGGCATGGCACAAGCTACCAATGATTCAATTTTGGGCGTGATCCGGTAGGAATCATGGATTCTGGATCACTTTGAAATTTTCGTTACCATTGCGTTAAAGGGGGCATAAGCGAACCGCTGGCAAAGCGAAGATGGTGACGCCACCTGGCGAATAGCTTTGCCTTGGCGGGGGTACCTGCGCTCTTCGAGTGCTTTCTCTAGTATTATCTATGTCTTGCCTGCCTGGGGTGGATTTCTTAGTAATGATTTAATAGCTAAAGTTGATGCTTTTTTCAAAAAAGCTTTCCGCTGGAGCTACAGCTGTGATTTCAGACGTTTGTCTGTTTTATTGCATGAGGCAGATGAGCACCTATTTAATAAAATGGTTTATAACAAGGATCGCTGTATTCACCAGTTATTACCTCCGGAAAAGATTTTACCCATGAAACTCTAGGCCACCAATTGTATTTTTGCTTTGCCTCAGTGTCACTTTAACTTGTACAAACGTTCGTTGGTATTGCGATATTTGTTTGGTGATGCATATTAGATTTTGCGCGTAGATATGTTGTAGCTCTGCCGTATTGTATTTCATTTCATTTTATTTTATTTCATTTTTTCTTATTCATATTGTACCGATTCCGCTATGTTATGTTCTGTTTTGCGATGGCATTCGACCGTTGTTTAATAAAAGATTACTTACTTAATGTATTCAAAATACACGTAGAATTGCTCGACGTTTGCTGGACGTCTGCTGGACGTTTGCTCGATCGTGTAAACGGGGCATAACGAAACGGTTGATGCTTGCAGCTTGCTTGCTATCGAAGCTGTATAAAAAGCTTAAAGTTCAGAATTCCGTTATGTGACTACTGTCGAGTCCCTGGTCTTAAACGGCAGCAGGCGCCAATACATTTACACTGTGAAAGATAAAAACACATCAAAATTTATCCGTCGTAAATTTAAAGACGTATGACCATATTTTAATAATTTTTGGTATGAATATTCCAGACACAACTAGAAATCAAACGACTATTTATGTTCCCGTCACACCGAACGTCTGTTTTTGCACTACCTGGAGAAAACAAAACAAGCAAAATATTACATTTTTAGTCAACGCAATATCATTTTTGATTAAAATAACGCACATTTGGCACATTTTGTCCAGTGACGCGAAACCTACGAGCTGTATCAGCGTGCTTTCTGCACCAGATTATCAGGAAACAAATTAAATTGCCACTGTGGAAGTTTAGAATTCGGAATTTCTGCAATTTTTTGCAAAAATGAGGTTTTACCGTTTTTTGCTCCTCTCGCGATAATTTTATCTCTGCCGTTTTTGAACTTTGGCCCACAAATTTAAGGGTCTTGTAGCTCTTCTCGAGGGCTTTCTAAAAATGTTAAAATATATGGACCAAAGTTCATCGGTTTCAAGATAATCGGGACCAAATTTCAAAATTTGTTCCCAAAACTTGTTTTATTTTGAACTTTGGACCACAAACTTTTAGGCACTTGTAGCCCTTTCCGAAGGCTTTCCAAAAATGTCAAAAAAGTGGACCAAATTTCATAACTTTTCAAAAAATCAACAACAAAGTTAAAAATTTGATCCCCAAAATTTTTCCCCTAACGTGTTTTGAGGTTCAATTTTGGCATAGCTCTACATGGGCTAAGGGGCCTACCTTAGTTTAGAAATTGGGAACTTCTCCTCATGTTCCAATTTTTGATGAATTTTTTAACGAATTTTTATATTTACCCAAAAATCTAAAAAAAACTGCCTCCTCGGACTACTGCCCCCTGAAAATTTTGGGTGTCGGCGTTATCCCCCTCCGATCATGCCGAGTGTTGCATTTGTTCTGTTTCCCGAAGTAGTGCGGCAACAGACGTTGGGTGAGCTGGAAATTTGAACGGCCATTTGGTGGCCATTGGCCAGTTATGTGAGGAATGTTTATACCAAAAACTATTAAAATTTTGTTATTCTTCTCCAAGTTACTATCAGTAATGTCACGGATTCTTTTGGCGTTTTTTTGCTCATTTTAACGCCGATTTCATGTGTTTTGATTTCCCCAGGTAGTGCAGAAGCATATGTTGGGTGAGGTGGAAATTTGACCAAGCGTTTGATGGCAAGTTGTATCAGAAATAGTTGTATCAAACATTATTAAAATCCTGTAATCCGCCTTCAAGTCATGATCGATAAATTTTTGTGTGTTTTAAGCCTCACAGTGTAGTCGTATAGGCCTATACAGTGTCTCAGAAAAACTTCTCCCTTAGTCGTTGCCCAAATTTGTATCAAATATTGACCGTTTTTGAAAATACGTTTACTGGCACATTTTGTGGACAATTTAGAATAACGACGTGATTGCTAAAATGTCCCACCATACCTTAACTGCATCGCTATACACTAGAAATGTTGTGCAGTACATTTTGAATGTCTTTTTTTCGGATAAATACATCTAATGCACAAACATCTTCTGGAACAAATTTCTACTAATTTTCTTAAGCCTACTCGATATAAATTTTAGTTTTAGATACATCTTTTCGGTACCGCTGCTAGGTTGTAAATAATTTTAAGACAGAGGATATTTAGCCGGCAGCCGTATCATTGGCATTAGCTATTGATACGGCAATCGAATAAGGGCAGTTATTGATCCGGCCGCCGACTTGGACGGCCTTAGTCGGTGCGTACGAGCACAACGGTGTTCGTAGGTACCAGCAGACACGACGGCAGCCGGGCAACTGACGACCTCAACCATAGCAAGTAAAAAATCACAGATCGCCAGTCGGCAAGTTGTACTTGCCTGCAGCAGTGTCGAATTTATCACCAATATTATACGCTTGATTTCGGTGTGCATTATTGTCACATAAATCTTTAAAATACGCCAACTCTAACCCAAACCCTAACCTCAACCCTAACCCTAAACCCTACACCATAATATTAACGCCAATTCTGGTCACTACACGTAATGCAAATACGCCGAGCGACATTGGTGCTGCCGCGATTGAGTTTTTCGTTTTTGTTTTTGTTTATTGTTGGATGTCGGTGGTCGACTTGATGGTCTGACGGTGAATGAGGGCCACACCTCCACCACGCTTGGTGACAAAAATCTGTTACACTTGTTATGGTAAGCAGTATCGCGCGTGAAATGTTCAAAGGCACACTGCTCTGTTGCCGTTTGAAAACACGTTCATATACATGGCTGCACCTCCGTATTATGGTATCCACGATCTAGGCCTATTTGCTGTGGATGATTGTGCTTAGGTTCCTATGCAAGTTTGTATCATACGCCAGGTGGGAGCACTAGTCTCGGCGAAGATTTGTGCTGTTTCACTATTTGACGCCTTGCCGTAGCAGTGCAGTACTATTGGTACTACGCGGAATAATTATCCATTAAAATACGCAACATATGTGAAATCGCGATGACTATTCGTCCGGCAGCCGTAAAAATAGCCTTTTCCGGCAGTGAAAAAAAACGAAAAACTCAATCGCATTCGTTAGGCAGCGGCACCAATGTCGCTCGGCGTAATTGCATAATGCGTATACGCCTTGTCTACGTTAGAATTAGTGTTAATATTGTGGTGTAGCTGGCGATCCGTGATTCCCTACTTGCTAGGGTTGAGATAGTCAGTTGCCCGGCCGCCGTCGTGTCTGCGGCAGTACGACGAGCACCCGTCGTACCGCCGCAAGTCGGCGGCCGGATAAACAGCTGGCCTCGGTAGGATCGGATATTTATTCGATATATAGCCGCATCAATAGCCGCTAAGTTATTGATACGGCTGCCGGATAAATATCTTGCGCCTAGTGAATTAGTTGAGCAAGCCTTTTTAATTGCGAAAAATCTTTAGACTCAAAAACTGCACTTTAGGTTGTCTTAGCTTTGGGAGACTTCGCGGTAGCTAATTTGACCCTGGACTCAGTGGAAACTGGGGGTAGAGGGGGGCTTCACCTCTCAGACTCACTTTATAAATCTCGTTTCCCGGTGCATGGCCATAGTAGGCCTACAGTCGCCGCTGCTATAGTGTTGGCCTACAGCGCTGAGCCTGTTGGTCGTTAGTGTTACCAACGTGCCTGCGTACGCTGCATCGGTGACAACGAGCCACTTTTCTACGTGTTAGCTACAGTGGCGTAGATAAGGGGTTCAAATCCCTATCGGCGAAATTTCTGTTAAAATAGACGTTAAAGATTAAAATATTGTTGCTACCATATGTCACATAGCCTATTTTAAGGCTATAATTGCATCAAATTCGAATTCTAGCCTCCGCTGGAGAAGCTCACAGTGCTCCCCTAGACCCTCAGGCTGGAATGTAGGGGTCCTACTTCCAAGAAAAATGGAGTGCAAAAAGCAATGGGGAGAAAAGGAGAAAGAAGGGAAAGGGAAAGAGAAAAGGAAAGGGAATGGGACGGACAAAAAAGGAAGAAAAGGGAGGCGACCCCCAATTCACATTTCTGGCTACCCTACTAGTTAGCTCGCAGGTGACAACGTCCTCGGCTGCTAAGTGCGCTATGACTTTCACACACATGGTGGCCGCAGTGATTAACGCTATAAGCTTACAGCAGCCACTCCACTTGGTCTCACTCGCTATTGACTGTAGCCTACGTCGCAACGTTTGCCTCGGCGTTTCTCGGCGCCATGAAAAACAAAATGTACTTCGACGAAAAGCAAAAAGAAGTCGACGGCAGAAAGGTGAGTCTGTTTCAGCTAATACTAACTGACAGTCACGACTGACAACTTCTGGAGTTCTGACGACTAGGCCTATCATCATTCGTCGTCGCTGGAGGGGGCAGGATAAGGTAACAATAATCTGTGCAAACATTTTTTTTGCTCGACCGTACTAAGTAACGGTCGCGCCTTTGGCTACGTTGTGTCTGTCAGTCGTCGTAAATCGTCGTCGTTGTCGTCTGTAATGCATGTATTGTGGCTAAATGGTAATAGGGTGTTTACACGATCGAGCAAACATCGAGCAAACATCCAGCTGGTTCAAGCAGGCCTATTGGAACCCCGCCCCTGGCTCAAATATAGGCCTAGGCTTAGGCTCTTAGCCCACGGCTGATCACGTGTTATATAGGCCTTCCAATTACAACCCGCCCGTCCTCCTAATTAGCATGCTAATTACCATAGAACGTCGAACTAGCTGCTGGATGTTTGCTCGATCGTGTGAACACCCTATAAGACTTAACGGAAAATTTATCACACGGTTAATTAGCCCGGTGTAACGGCTCATCGCACACGTCGATCCAATGCGAGGGAAACATTTTCTCATTTAGGGTTAAACACAAGTGGGATAGGAAAAATGTGCGTTTTTAACGGACAAGTCGCCGTATCTCATGCAGAAACGGTGAGAGATATGGCCAAGGTTGCTATTGGTCAGTAAAAGGAAGTCGCATAAGCCCTTTCAGATGAAACGAAAATCATCGACCTTGGATGACCTTAAAGGGTTATTATGCGCTTTGTTATGCCAATCGTGCAGTATTGTGGTTAAACGGTACGTCGCAAGGGATCGGTGACGGTACCGCTCGATAGGGCGAAAAGGAGGTCCTATAGGCTACCATGTCTCTATCTACCTGCAGCGGTTTGGTCCCAATTTTGGATGCAGAGTTTCTGTTTGCAGCCATCACCCATGTGCGTCGAATTACCGTATCGTATCCCAGCGTTAATTGTAGCTTCGATATAGCAGCATCACCATAGCGTGTATGGGACTGTACTTATTCTAAAAAAATCGTTTTCTCGCAACCGGAAGTCAGACCCTAGCCTTCAAATATAGGAGGTACGGTCGGCCCACCCTAGCGACAGCTGGGCTTTTTGTTTTATATTTCTTAAATTTGCATTTAGGGAAATACAGCGGCAAAAGGCATAGGCCTAATAAAACCAAACTTGAGAAAGTGAGCTGTCTGATTTATAGCGAAATTATTTAGTTTAAAAGTGATCCTAAACTGTTTTTATCGAATTAAAAAATGTTCATTTAGACGATCAAGCTGGCTCGACGAGCTGGCTATATGTTATAACATATAGCTATAGCTGGACGAGCCAGCTCGATGTTTGCTCGATCGTGTAAACGGGGTATAATTCAACGCGCTGCAAGCTGGAGATTGATTTAAAACAGCAAAATATAAAATATGCGCCATCGGCACGAACAGATGCTTTGAGTAAGCTTCGCACGCCAATGCACTGGTCGATTCGCAGCGCCAATGACGTTGCGCCAAACATCCGACATGTGGTCAGTCTCACAAAATATCGCAAATGACGCCAGCAGCGCTCATAAAATCATCAAAATAATAGGAAATCGATGCAACGAAGTGTTTTTCAAATCGAAAATAACATAATATTAACTGGGGTTGGCGCTAGTGAATAGTTGCACGCGCAGTTGAACGTTCCGATATCGCAAATTTGCAACAGATTGGAGGTGTTTAATTCCAGCTTTTTTCAGCTTGTCTGAATGCAAAGGTGGAAAATCAATTATTAAGCCGCACGTGGCTCACATCTATCAAAATTATTCTAAACATAAAAGTGGCACGTTATTATGAACCACGGTGTAGTACTAGTAGTAGGGCCCAACTTATATACAAGAAGCCCAGCTGTCGCTAGGATAGTTTACCGTACTGGTTGTTAGTGACCTTCAAGGTCATCTAAGGTCGTTGACTTTTATGTCATTTGAAACATAATACGCCACTTACTATTAGTGATAGTAGTAACCTTGGCTGTATTTCTCACCGTTTCTGACATATGGCCAGTTTTCCGTTGAAAAAGCACATTTTTTTTACCCCTCCCCTCCATTTAACACCAAATTTGAAAATGTTCGCGTTGCACCAGATCGCTGAAATTGTGCATGCCTAGGTCTAAGACACAGGATTAATTAGGCTACTTGTGTAAAACGTTTCTCCTCCGACCTACCGTTTAGCCACAGTACCTTCGTTACAGACAGACAGACGATGACGATGAAACGGACGGACGACAACCATACCATAAGCTCGACCGTTATTTAAATTTGGTCGGCTAAAAACACCCTGCGCCTCGCATTTCATTATAAGAATTTTTTTTCATTACTAATGTTAATTAATTAGTCCACGAACTGGAATGTAAGATACAAGCAACTTGCGTCAACTGATAGATCTGGGGCCTGCTACGTACTGCTTCGATGACGGTGTGTGGCCTGGTTAGTTTCGATCTGTCGTGCTTCTATGTTCGTGATTGCGAATAGCTGTCATGCCTGATATTTTCACATTAGCAATTTTCAGTGCCCTGGCATAGCGGTAACGCGTTTCATTCGATCAACGAAGTTACTGTACGCCGATGGATAACTGCCTGTACGGGCAGGTAAACCAACTCGGTATGTAACCAGCCGCCTACGTCAACTCAGCCTTCCATCTTTCCGGGGTAGGTAGGTCGAGTACCGGCCTATTTGGCTGGGGTTAAAGCTGGGCGCATTCATCTGTGTCGGGTGGTAGGCAACACTGTGATACCATATGGCAGGTGACGCTCCGTAGCTCTGTGAGGGGTTCAATCTTCTAAAGAGCCATATCCCCACCTTTACCTTTTACCTTTATCTTTCTTTCTTCTAGCCTTCATACGAATGTTCTGATGGCGGTACGTAATAATGCGGGTTGGGAATGGGTTGAGCGTGCGGCTGGGGGATTACTGAATGGAATAGCGACTCAGACAACAGCGGTAATCGCACGCAGGTTTGGGCCTATACACGTGTATGTGGGTGGTCTTTAGAACTGGCCGGACCACCAACAACGACTGTAATGACGTCAAGCAAGTGCCACATGCGGCGGCAAAGGCTGCAACGAGGAATGTCGATGAATACCGCAGCAATTAACCAAACAACGGCACGGTAAGTTGCGTTCATTGTTAAGTCTTTAACTGGTTTTTTATTCAACAGCCACTGAACTGAACTGACTCATTGAACACACTTGCAGCTTGAAAGCTGAATAGCTTATATACAGTGACACATTAAGTAGCGCAATATGCAAAACATGCAGAAATGGCCGAATAGGAAAAACACTAATAGCTAGACAGAAAAAATACAAACAAACAAAAACAACAACAATAGTCCCAGTAGTCTCTGTGAAGTGAAATAATATAACTATTTGGTAGTCATAGAAATGATCCCTCTCAAAAAGTCTACCCCCAGACAACACAGCCCTCCTCCCGCCCCAACGTACATCAACGTCTGTTGTTTATAGGCCTACTGCATGGGCTACTACCACTGTTGCTATTACTGTTTGCTTTTCTTTCTCGTCACCAAGATAAAGATGTTAGCGCTGAAGTTTTCGTATATATCAATGTTTTAGGCTGTTCTTCAAGCTGAATGAAATTTCTGCGGTTGTTATTCTTTTACTTATTTATAACATTTGTTATAACAGTTATACAGTGTGTCCCAATAAAAGTGATAACACTAAACTTTTGGCTCTGGTAAGTGCGAACCTGCATCGCATTGCACATAATTAAGCATGCACAGGCGTGGATGTATTTGGATTACTAACACCAAATTTTGTTCAAATCCATCCTACCATTTGACAGATCCGGGAGTGAAGATAAATGGTT
>Ga0209367_1004447_pt1 | contig 19321 bp, 11 predicted proteins | sample WorMetLIZISLAND2_FD_187412 | JGI IMG/M metagenome (GOLD analysis project Ga0209367, IMG submission 187412) | Marine gutless worms symbiont microbial communities from Max Planck institute for Marine Microbiology, Germany - Olavius geniculatus... ...
GTGATTAATAGTAACCTAGGCCTTATCTCGCACCGTTACTGAGATACAACGAGTTATTGGCCAAAAATCGCAAATTTTGACCACCCCCCTCTCATTTAGCGACCTCGTTCGGGGTGACCCCCTTCGAGTTTACGAAAAAGCTTTACGGTTCCTGAAGCTAGAGTCTTCCAGGCAGCCGATGGTGAAAATTTGGAGATCCTAGCTTGGACCGTTTTTGCCTGATCCACCCGTGTGACAGACAGACAGACAGGCAGACGGACAGAATTGCGATGGCTAAGACGCGCTGAAAGCAGTAGCTGCTTTCGCGCGTAAAAACGCCGCACATCAAAAAGCAGAAGCCATGGATTCATGATTTCCGGATCTTAGCAGCTATGTATTTATGATAGGCATAATGTGAATTTGGCTAGGACACTGATTGGTTGGCCCATGAATATGCAATACGCGTTGACGCGCGTTAAGGTGCGATCTCACTGCGCGCGTCACGGTGCGCGATGCGCGTCAAGCGCGTTAACTCAACTTGCTTTCCAATAGAAGCAAGAAGCGTCACGCGCGTTACGCGGCGTGACGCGCGTTAACGCGCGTTAAGTCGCGTGACGCGCGTTACGCGGCGTAGGGCGCGTTGACGCGCGCAGTGAGAACGCACCTTTACTGTCTCACTGTTGAGAGAACGTCAGTATTGGCATATGTCGAGCACGAAAAATAGCGCTGAATAGAAATCTTAAAGAATATCCTGGGATAGGGCCTACAGTTCGGACCGTCGTGTGTTTAAAACGTAAAAATTGCCCTTAAAATATTGTACGCATATATTAGTGCATAAGCTTCGGGAAAAACAGTACGAAGAAGAGCACATAGCAGAAGACAGAATAGTGGGGAAATCGAGTTGCATGTTTAGCGGCATCTATATGACTGAGAGCAGCAATTACAATACAGTATGCTGATGTTTTTAGAATAAATATTTTCGTCACTTTGTGTTCAGGCCTTTAAATGGATCCCATTTTTATTGAACCATTTTACACACGCAATTCAAATTTTTTTCTCGAAGTCTCAATTATTTTTATCATCTCAGATTTTCAGCAAATAAAAACCGTAGGCCTACGTTTCTCGATCATCATCAGCAAATTGCTGTACAGAATGTGTTACAATTATTTGTTTCTAGTTGTTGTAAAAATATTTTATGCATAAACATGAGAGACTGCCAGAGCAAGCTGCGGAAGATGTTGCAAAGTCGCGCGTAGACCTGTCAGCTGCTGCATCTGTCGGCGCAGCTTTCTATTTATTTTCTCGGCAGCCGCAGCAACTTTGCCGCAGCAGCTGCGCTATAGGGGCCTAGGCCTATTGGTAGCAGCTAACAGCTGGCTCAGCAGTTGCTAAACCACGTGGCAGCTGCTGAACCATGGGTGAGTCAGTAGTATTCTCGGCCAATTTTCCATGCATTGCAGAGACAGAAGCAGATGTCTCGACAAAGGCTAGATGTCAGTCACTCTCGACGATGTTCAACGTCAAACTCTGGCTAGCGATCAAAAACATCTTGCTGTATATTGTGACGTATAGTAGCAGGTTTTGACCCATGTCCCATTTTGTCAGGTTTACGCTAGCTGGCCTATGGGCCTTTGATTTTCTAAAACATTTTAGGGGAGTAAAATTGGCAGACTCAAGGATTGGTCAAGCAGTCACGATTCGTCAGCCACCAGCTCAAATCTACTTATTTTCTGCAACTACGTGACGTCACAAATGAATTATGAATATTGATGAGGTGAAGAAGACTAACATACAGTGCTGGGTCTCATACACAATTTCGCTTTCCACCTGTATTCGATATGTATGATTATTATTCAGCCACAGACATGCATTGCAGTTTGTAGGATGTTGACTCGTACCAGTCAAAAATTAATATATTAATTTAATTTGTTGTAATCATAATAATTATTACTATGGCTCATAAATAAGTAAATATTAACAGATGTAATCACATTTTTTTTTCAAAATACGGTAATAAGCTTGTTTACGTGCAATCTTTTCGACAAACTGTAATGTAAAAACAGTTAAGTTGTTTGCAGTCTTAACTCATACCCATATAATATGGCAAAGTTTTGCATTAAAACATTAAAATTTATTTCAATGCACACTCACATTTTGTTTTGTTGACTGTCATCTGACTGTAAAAGACGTAATTATGCTTCACTGATAATATAATTACTATATAAAACGAGATAACGATGTTTATACAGTACGCATTCATACTTTTGCTTAGTTTGCTGTTGCAAAATGTATCGGTTATCGGTTCGTGAAAAAACCATATTGATACCTCACTAGTTGTTCGGGGCTCTGGTGTTGCTCGTGTAAAGTTTGTAGTCGGAATTCTGTTGAAAATTTCTTTTAGGTTGGCAGTTAGTGACTTTTTGGTTGCCGTTTATGCTTTTCTATAATCGACAAACACTATAAGTGATATTTCAAGAAATGGCAATAATTTGTCTGATAGTTTGAAGTGCAAGTTGCGTGTAGTGATTATTGACATTGTGTGACCTTCACATTGGTCTATGTCGACCGTCCGGTGTCAGCCACTAGTTCACGTGCTTAAGTCTGTTTTGTCTGTTAGAATAAGCCGGAGATTTGCTACTGTGACGGTAAAATAGTATCTTTGATATAGATTGCGGACTCGTGCAGTAGGTTTGGATTTAGATTTAACGTTTGTATTATGCCGGATCTATTGCTCAACGAAACTGGTTTCATTGACGGCATGCATTATGCTGCATGGATTGTATAGCAGAAGCACACAAAAACTGTTTACAAACGTTAGATGCATAAACCGGTTCACTGGACTGCTTAAGTTATATAGAACTAAAGGATTTCTGTTTTATGTACATATTTGTTGCATATATTATAAATACTGTGCTGTTGTGTGTTACTGTGCTTGTAGGGAAAAGCCAAGATGTCAATCAAGAAAATTCACGCTCGCCAGATCTTTGACAGCCGCGGCAACCCAACAGTTGAGGTTGACCTTTATACAGATCGTGGTATGTGTTGGCATCTTCTTCTTCTTCTTGTATCTAATAAGACCGATATGCATCGATTAACTTCTTATTTGATCTCAGAGTAGAAACTCTGTTCACACATCAAAGTAAAAATCTTCTGTTATAAATTCCACCATCAAAACAACTGAACTATGAAAACATCTATTGTAGAGTAAAGACAACCGGAAACCAGTGTTGATGGTGCAAAAGTTAAAGCTTTCTATGAGTTTACGGTCTTACATTAACAACATATGTATTGGCATGAATTGTCATCTAGTACTTGATTAGTATTACATCATCATAATAAAGCGGCAGTTAGAGAGTGCATGAAACTTTTGTCATATAAATTGCTCAACATTGAAAAATTTGATGAAATTTTACACAAATATGTGATTCAATGACCTCTAGAACCCTGATGAATTTCAATGTCAAAGGACAAGGTCAAGGTCACATGGTTTTTTGTTTGTTTTTGGTGTGAATGATGCTGCTTGAACCAGTCAGCCTGGATTCATGAAACAATAATTCTAGCAGTAGATCAGCGATCTTGCTGTAAGCACTGGAATATTGCTAGAGGTAGATCGGGTAGACACATTATTTGGTAGATTGTAGAACATATAATGCCTGGTAGACACAAAAAATCTATAAACCATGCCACGACACTGTCACGTATTTAAATCAGGCTTATTCAGTATCATATCAGTCCATCTCAAGCCAAAGCTGTTTTCTTTGTAACACAGATTTAGAACTATAGTGTTTCTGAATAAATTTTATCTAATGCTTGGTAATTAATAACATTTCAGTTCCAACCACAGTCTTAGCAGCAATGCAGTGAAGAAATGTGGCTGCATTCTTACATTAACAACGAGATAAATGTAATTAGATAAAGTGGCGATCTACCGCTAGTAATTTTCTGCTCACCAGTGCGAGATCGTCGATCTACTGCTAGCACTGACCTTCGTGAAATGCCTTTCGCTAGAGGGAACTACTTTATTACTGCTTGCAGAAGCAACTGGTTACCTGTGGCCAGGTATTAGCCTTGACAAAGGCTTGACGATCTTATTTTAGAATAATATCATTGTCTGTTTAATGATGTATAAATTTTCTCATTTCTAGAGTGCGTAAAATGTAGATGTTATTTCCAGATATTTGTAACATGGAGCCGAGAATTTTCAATTTTCTAGATCTCCACTCGTGGTTCCTACGATCAGGGGTAGTCAGGGAATGTAAAAGTACCAGGGTGCAACTGTGCAAGAGTTAACAAGGATCGACAAAAAATTTTTCAAAGTGACAAACAGTTGCTTATTTATCAAAAGTTCTTATTATGTTCTTTGCGTCCCAATTCGGTGTGAAGCCTGCCAGCTAGGTCGACTCGGCCTTCTACCCTCCGTGGGACGGTAAAATGAGTAGTAACTCATTTACATGGGTTACGGAAGGTGGGGACCTTGGTACAGCTGACTGGGGTTGCCTTGCCAGCCGCTGGGCCAGCCTGTGTCTGCAGGCTGCACACGGTGGCCGTGCGGCAGGCGGCTCTGGTTAGTGACGAAAGTGCATTAGAGGCGTGTTTGCAACGATGCGCTATACAAATTACCTTTACCTGTACCTTAACCTTTACCTTTTTTTACCTTTAGGGGAAACTTGGGCTGGTGCATACTCACATGCTGTTTGTGATGCATTAAGTGTTTATTTTATAGGTATGTACTGCATATTAAGCTATGTTTTGTCAGGGAGGTTCCGCGCTGCAGTGCCAAGTGGAGCATCAACTGGCATTCATGAAGCTCTTGAACTCAGGGACAAAGGGGCAGGTTACCACGGAAAAGGTAGCAAAACTTTTGTGATATGCATATTTGATACAATGGTACATGTATAATAGTAGTAGTATGTCCTGCAATACTTCTGTGATGAAGACACGTTGCTTGTCATGTGTGATGGAGTATTTAGTGTATGACGGTTTTATATAACTTGACCTAGAACATTTGAGTTATAGCATGTTTTTTTGTGTGCAAGTCTCTTCAGTTAACTAGCAGTTTCAACCATACAGCGGTTGTAGTCCCTCAGTTAAAAGCCCATAGGGTTCTAAACTTAGTTGAATTTTCAGTTTAATTGTTCAGATGTAAAGTCCTTCCAGAACCTTCCTAAGCAGTAGTTTATTTATAGGATGGCACTGATCTAGTTTACTTAGTTCTTAGATGGATGCGAGACTGCACCTACATGCCACAGATAATAGTGCGTTGTCTGGTGTGCCTGTGTGGTGATGCATTTCGATGTGAATGACTGATACATTTGCTGATATTATGCTAAACATACAGTGTTGATTGTGTTGCAGCTGTATTGAAGGCTGTTAGTAATGTTAATGACATAATTGCTCCGGCACTAGTTGGGAAGGTCAGTCAGAAACACTACTAGAAATTTTGTTTTCAAGTGGTGGTTAGTCTAGTAATTAATTAACCAGATTGAAGTATCATGTACAACATAAACCATTAAACCATGGTGACGTATTTTGTTTTTTAGCCAACTGTACAACGGTCAAGCTATTGGCATGGTTGTTGTCCGTCCATCTTTGCGTCTGTCCGTACATCTGTCACGGATGTATTGTGGCTAAATGGGCCTAGGTTGCTATTGATCACTAATAGGAAGTCGCATACTGGCTTTTAAATGACATATGAATCATTGACCTTGGTTGACATTGTTCATAGTTATAATGCACTGTGGTAAGCCAATCGTGCAGTATTGTGGGTGAACGGTAAGTTGTAGAGAGTCGGTGATGGTACCATCAGATAGGGTGCTGGTGACTTCCTATAGGCTGTCAATAGTAACTGTGTCTCCATCTGCAGCAGTTTGGCCGCAATTTTGAATGGAATGTTTCAAGCTATAAGTGGCTGTATCTTGTAAACAGTCTGAGATATAGCTTAGGTTACTATTAATCACTAATAGGAAGTGGCATACGCCCTGTCAGATTAGATAGAAATCATTGACCTTGGATGACCTTGAAGGCCGTTATGCGCTATTGTGGCCAAACAGTGCAAAATAGGGCCTAAGTTGCTATTGATGACTAATAGGAAGTCACATATTGGCTTTGAAATAACATGAAAATCATTCACCTTGAATGATTTTGAAGGTCAGTACTGCAACAGGAACTGTATAGGCTGTAGCATGTTTTCTTGAGCAAGACATTTTTATTGCGAGAAATATTTGCAAAACCTGCGTACAATATTTTCGTTGTTTATTTACTATGTAGCTATTTATATCGCCTGGCAAAACGACCACGTCCCATGTCTGTTATACTAGCATTCATTGTAGCTTTCGAGACAGCATTCTTTTAACATAGCATGCATGAAACTGTGTCACGCTTTCTCTCTGTGACTGCAAGTCTGATGCTGGGCTTTGGATGTAGGCGGTTCGGTTGGCTTTTCCTAGCGATACCTGGGCTTCTTGTTTTGATTGTGGTTAGTTCTGTTACTATATATTGTACTGTCATTTGCCACATTTTATACAAGTCATGAGTTTTCAATATTAATTGAATTAAAACTATCTGATGGTTTGTTTTTTGCTTGTCCCATTAATAGTTTGACATTGGAAATAAGGCAGCAGATAGCATTGTAAATTTTACTAACTAGTATTACATATTATATCTGTTACCAAAGTTATGTTAGTATTAACAGTGATTGGTGACAAAATAGTTATCATATTTGTTCCTGTTTTTCATAAATTCATGCTACTTGTGGGCAGGATATTGATGTTTCAAAGCAATCGGACATCGATGACTTGATGCTGAAATTGGATGGCACTGATAACAAGTGTAAGTCATTAAAATATTTAGACATATTTATTTCTATACTTTGTATAAAGATCATACAATTACAGTGGTACATGAAGTACAGAAATACAAAAAATGAAAATATTCATGAATGAAAAACTGGCAGAAGCAGTGTGTAAAATTTTGCTTCACTCTCATTACTTTGGTTTATCAATTAAGTAGAAGAATATATTTTCTGGAGGAAATATTGTTATAATTTTGAAGTATGTGTAACATTCTTTAGTGATAATAGTCTTTAAGAAGCGATATTTTTTGCGATGTCACTTGAACATTTTTGTGTGTAACTGTGTATTATGCATCATAGTCAAGTTTGTTGTGTTAATTTGCAGCCAAGCTAGGAGCAAACGCCGTGTTGGGCGTGTCGTTGGCGGTGTGCAAAGCCGGAGCCGCTCAGAAGGTAGGCTTGAAACTGACATTGGCATTTATCATAGAAATACTTCATACAAGCAAGATGACTTGCTGTCACACATTTAGCAACATCAGCAGCAGTGAATTAGCATTGAGTGAAAATTGATGCAACTGTTGTGTATGATATTGTTTGATATGTTGATAGATTATATAGGGAGTTATCAGTTCAGTAGCTTTATAAAATATAGTATTACTGTTCTGGTAAAGATGACTGCTGTAGTGGCAGCTGTTTACTTGCCCTATCAGCCAGTTCTTAAGCTGCCATCTGTGGCCAGTAGGCTGTGTCTACTGTTTTAGATGAATACATGAGTAAAAGCACATAAAGCAACTTTTGTTAAGCACCTGGACACGAGCTCTGACACAAGCTTAACTACTAGCTTCATTGCTAACTACTGCTGGCCAATAACTAGCCCTGCCTGGCTAAGCTACTATTCCTGACCGTCTTCTCCTGCTACAATGGCGAAGCGACACATGACGTTAATAACGGGATTTGCATTATGATATCTGAGGTAACGGTGAGGTTGCAGTTTCAGTGGGACTGAATGTTTGACAAATTATGCGTCATCTTAGAGGTGGTTTTTAGATTCTTCTAACGATATTCTCTGTGCTCGTGTTGACTAGGGTGTGCCGCTGTATCGTCATATTGCTGACTTGGCTGGTAACTCTCAGCTAGTGCTGCCGGTGCCAGCGTTCAATGTGATCAACGGAGGCAGTCATGCGGGCAACAAGCTGGCCATGCAGGAGTTCATGCTGCTGCCAACTGGTGCGGGTTCTCCACCTTACCTAATAGACACACTATAGATCTTCGCTGTCTTTCTGTCCATGTGTATATTTCATGCAGGAATTGCAGGCTTCTGATGTAGAAAGCAAAATGGCCTGGAGATAGAGAAATTGGTGTGAACATCACTTGTCATAGCAGTAACAAGTATGTCGGTTTTTGGTTCAGTCAGTTAACAAGAAAAGCCAGCTAATGCAAAGGGGAACGCGCGACAGTGATGCATGTGTGAAGTCCCGGTGCGAACGAAATCTAAGCTCACAACGATGTTTCATTTAGACTCGACGGCGGATGACGCCTAGCACCATATCCAATGCACGAATTTAAGTATTGGCTGAAAATAGCAAGTTTTTCCCACCCCTCTCATTTAGCGCCCTCACTGGGATGACCCCTTTCGAATTTATGAAAAGCTTTACAGATCCTGAAACTAGAGTCTTACAGGCAGCCGACGGTGAAGTTTGGGGGATCCTAGCTTGCACCGTTTTTGACTGATCCACCTGTGTGACGGACAGACAGACAGACAGAATTGCGACGGCTAAGACGCACTACAGCAGTAGTGCAGTACCTGCTGTTGCACGTAAAAATGTGCTGTGCAATGCTATGCAATATATCAAAATGGGGCTGACATATTTTTTCAGTTTTCTAGGTGATAGGCGAGCTACGAACTGACATTTTCGCTACTGGTACTGTGCAACGGTGTACTGGGCAGTTTGAGTTGGCAAATATGTAATATTTAACTTACTAATGGGTGAAATTTTATAAAGAGAATTGTACCAGATATATAATGAAGCTTGTATTTTGTCACCCATGTTATTCGTGACTGTTGAAATGCTTAAAACTACTCTGATATGGTCAGGGTTCTCAATAGACCTGAATTTTCAGGACGTCATAACTTCCAAGCAATAAAATTTGGACGTCAGTGTACAAATTCTGGAAGTTATGCAGTCAGCCTACAAAAAAAACTCACGCAAAAAAATTAAATAATGCGAAATGATATAGTATACTTACTACATGCACGACCAGCATAGGCTAATGTTTTGAAAGCAAGCAACATTCATTTATAGCGGTATGCAAAACGAAGGATGCAGTGATTGCCGTGCCACGTTTTCATGAAGTATGCAGAAACGCGACAGTCAACGGAAGTTATTGGGCTCGAGAAACTTTCTAAATCAGATTCTGACGTCAATTCCCAGTTTACTGTAGACAAATAAACATAATAAGAGACAGATTGATTTGGACGTCGTGACGTTCTCATCTTAAAATTTGAGCATACTGGCCGAGATTTTTGGGCGTATTTACGCCCAAACGCCCGCTATTGAAAACTCTGGATATGGTGGAACATTCGTCTTGTTGAGTTGCGTGGATGGTATTTCCATGCAGCTTCATATGTTATCTGTGTGTTGTATACGTGACTGTTTTGTGTAATTATCAGGTGCCGCCAACTTCACGGATGCGATGAAAATGGGCTCTGAGACCTACCATCACCTGAAGAATGTCATCAAGGCTAAATATGGCCAAGATGGTAACAGTTTCTTTTTCAAAGTAGAATAACTGAATAATTCAGCAGTTGCCAAAGAGCACATACTTGCTTGAGTTAATTCAGTGACATTTAATTGAAAAGTTGAGAAGATGGAAAATGTGATGAAAATGGTTATAGAAAAAAGCTGAGTAGCAGTATGTTAAAATTATGTCTGTGAAAATAAGCCGAAAATGATCCACGTGAGTTCACAGTGATTAGCGATAATGTTGTTTACTGAAAGCAAATTGTAATGTGCATTGCATGTATGATATCTGCTACAGTAACTTTTTTCTGACTATTAATCTCTCTCACTAGTGTTTCCTGTCTAAACAGTTTTCCTTATCATCAGACTTATTTCAGTACTTAACTCCTTGCTGCATACATCAGGGCCTGTTGTCCTAACTTCATTGGACTCATTTGTTAAGCATCATGATAATCTCAGCAGTGTTGGTTTTTAGGAAGTTGAGTTAGCTCTGTTGATCATTATAGTTGTTGGTAGCTTGGACTTGCTTTTAGTCCCATCGTTACAAAATTATAGCACAAATCGAGGGCAGAATATCTGAATGGCAAAATATTGTATCTACAGTTGTGTATAGCAAAACGTCTTAACTACAGCCTACTAAGTTCTTTAAAATCCTGCTCAAATAATAAAATATAGAAATTTTGTTATTTATTAACATAGTTTACAAGAACATTAAAAAGACTGTGGAAAAGGGTCTAAAAAATGCATCACGTAATAAGTCGTTTTCAGTTTTTGTGCGCGAAAGCAGATACTGCTATAGCGCGTTTTGGCCATCGCAATTCTGTCTGTCTGTCCCTTTGTCCGTTTGTCACACGGGTAGATCAGTCAAAAACGGTGCAAGCTAGGATCACCAAATCTTCACTGTCACTACCTGGAAGACTCTAGTTTCAGGATCCATAAAGCTTTTCCATAAATTTGAAAGGGTCCACCTGAGTAAGGGTGCTGAATGAGACAGGGTGAGGAAAAATTTGCGATTTTTAGGCAGTAAGTCGCTGTACCCGGTATCTCAGAAATGGTACAATATAGGGCCTAGGTTACTATTAATCACTAAAAAGAAGTTGTACACGGGCTTTCGATTGACACCAAGAGCAATGACCTTGAACACCAAAATGGAGGTTTTATATGGATTTTTCGGCGATTTTGGGCTGTGAGACACATTTCAAGAGTGAATTGCGCCGAAATCTCTAGGGATAGACAAGGACAAGCTGCATATGAAACTTTCAGCATTGAACATAGATTTCAACAGTCTAAGTCTCGATCTTCTAGGTTCAAGGAAATCTGTGCACGAGGGCATCAAAGTGTGGTACTCTCTAAAAGTCGTTATTTTACCGCTGTTAGCCAGTGTAGAATAAAAACGGTTGCTGATGCATGCTACCTATCACAACAAGCGCTAGTGACAAGCTTTTTAGTCGTATCAATTAGATTGATGACTTTGAAAGACCCCGAACTTTAACAATTAATTTGAGCTAATGCTCACGAGATGCGCGAAAGCCTTTAGCAGTTCTGGTTCAGTAGTTTAGCTGAAAATTGGGGTGTTCGTGCTAAGTTAATATACAAATACCAAATTCTCTGTCTGGATCGCATAACGATAGTTCCGTGGCGCCACCTTGATTGTGAATGATATTGACTTGTGTTGCAGCCCGAAATCGCCAAAAAAAAAATCCATAAAATCCCCTATTTTGGCGTTCAAGGTCATTCAAGGTCATTGAATTTGGTGCCATTCGAGAGCCAGTATACAACTTCCTATTAGTGATTAATAGTAACCTGGGCCCTATCTCGCACCGTTACTGATATACAGCGACTTATTGGCCAAAAATCACAAATTTTGCCCACCCCCCTTTCATTTAGCGCCCTCGTTCGGGGTGACCCCCTTCGAATTTATGGAAAAGCTTTACGGTTCCTGAAACCACAGTCTTCCGGGCAGCCGACAGTGAAGATTGGTGATTCTGGCTTGCACCATTTTTTGCCTGATCCACCCGTGTGACAGATGGACAGACAGAGAGACGGACGGACAGAATTGCGATGGCTAAGACACGTGGAAAGCAGTAGCTGCTTTCGCACATAAAAATAAGAGGTTTTATTATTTCTTTGCAATCTTCCGCTGCAGCGCACACTTGAAGAGTGAATTGCGATGAAATGGCTGGAGACGGACTAAAACATTTTGCAAACAGGAACTGCTATAGGGTTTTTTGCATCTCGTGAGCATTAGCTCAAATTTCTTGTCTTGAAATGTCATCGGCATCGGAGTATGTTTTGCCCTCGATATGGCATTGAGTGTCAAAGCCTTGAGGTCATTCAATAGTCAAATCGGGTCCAGTATGGATGTGTGTTATGTGATAGTTTGTGTGTTTTTTCAGCTTGTAATGTCGGTGATGAAGGTGGCTTTGCTCCCAACATTCAGAACAATGAGGAAGGTATGTTACTGAGTAATGAATCCCATATATAGTAGATTGTTCTCTTGAGAGAATCGCTTGTGCTGCTGTTCTGCTGCTTGCAGCATGTGCAAACATGTGCAACCTACTCTGTTTTGCTGCTGGTCACTGATTTTAACACTGATTATGTGGATGGAAGTAACATTCATGGTTTTGTTTTCATTGGTTTTCCATAATCTGATTATTTCTATCACCCTAAAGTTAATTGCCTCCCTGTAATAAATTTTTTTGGCATAATGATGAAGTAGTTAACATTTTGAGTGATCTAGTGAAGAAATAGAACTAAAACATAATAATGCACGTTGGCACATACAGTTATAGGTAGTAAACTTAAAGCAGATATACAGCAATTCAGCAAAAAAAAGAGCATTTAGTAGAAATGTTGCGATACTATGGTAAGTTTTTGGCTCTGCCATTCTCAGGAAATTAAAGATTAGTTAAGTTTGTTGAGTATGACGTAGGTTTGGAGCTGCTGAAGGAGGCCATTGAAAAAGCTGGATACACTGGCAAGATTGAGATTGGGATGGATGTGGCTGCCTCTGAGTTCTGCAAGGAATCCAAGTATGACCTCGACTTCAAGAATCCCGACTCTGACAAGTCTCTCTGGGTCAGTAGTACACACTGTTCAGCATACAATATTTCTATAATAAAATGTTGGTTATAGCGTCATCCCTGCACCATTGCTTGATTGCACTTTGATTTATGCATTTATTTATTTTGCTGTCCGCTGAACTTCTCTACACTTATTTTCTGACACGTCCACTTTTTTGTTTGCGTTGAAACAGCAATACAGCATTCTGGCTTACTTTGTGAAAAATGATCACGTGATGAACTGATGATACATTAGAATTTTTCCATCGTCATTTAGTGCTGTTGTATAAATATCGAAAGAAGTTAGTTGCTGTGTGCAGTTGGTACAGAAAAGTATGGATTGTGCAAATAGAGTATCTGTATACACAGACTGTGTCAGAAATCAAGTGCCAGGTGATGTCTAGTGATTGCTAACACTTGCTGTACTGTGTAAATAATGACATGATTGTTTGTATGTTGCAGCTGACGTCTGACCAGCTGTTTGATGTATACAAGGGATTCATTGACAAGTACCCGGTGGTGTCCATTGAGGATGCTTTTGACCAGGATGACTGGGCAGCTTGGACTAAGATGAACGAAGCTGTTAGCATTCAGCTTGTTGGGTCAGTTTTTCTACATTATTTTTATTCGTTACCTGTATCTTTGTATCTGCAGTGCTTAGGTTTATAATTAATTCCTGTTTATTGAATGAAAAAAGTAGTTATTCAAAAGCCATATAATGCTGTTGATTAATTATGCAGCACAATGAACACACTACAGGCTTTTGTGCAATGCACACTGCACATAGTTTGCCATCAAAATAGAATTATAACGTGTTAGTATTAAATATTTTATGCCTGGTCAGCTTCTGCATCGTCAAAAGAAAGGTGGATGTATGTTGAACCTAACCTCTATTAGCTTACACTTTTTTGGAATAATTTTGACAAATTCAAGCTTATTTTTACAATTTTTGGCACACATTATCCTGATGATCCATTTTGCTAAGAACGTGTAAAAATTGCTTTCAGAATTTACTTACCACTATGTAGTGTTGACATAATTTTTGAGACACAGTGTAGGACAGTTATATATAGTTACATATTCGGATGATAAAGCCAATAAAATGTGACATTTGTTGTGGTAGTGATGACCTGACAGTCACCAATCCGAAGCGAGTGCAGGAGGCAATTGACAAGAAGGCATGCAACTGCCTGCTACTGAAGGTGAATCAGATCGGCTCGGTGACAGAGTCTATCAAGGCGTGCAAGATGTCACAGGCGGCCGGCTGGGGCGTAATGGTATCTCATCGCAGCGGTGAGACGGAGGACACGACCATTGCCGATCTCGTCGTTGGACTTTGCACTGGCCAGGTACGGCTTTGCCATCTCAGCCGACTTCGTTGTTCATTTTGAAATGCATGTTCTGTTGTATATGGCATTATTGTTGTGCTTTATGTTGCAACTGAAAAATAACATTTTCAAAAGTCATTGGGGAGACTTAATGTGGCTGTTTTCTTGCATGTTAGCCTGTGTTCTCTTACCCTGCATTAAGAATAACTAGTAATGGTATCTTAGCAGGAGCAGTCCTAAGTCAGTGTTGGTGCTACTACTTAAGGGCGCTTGGCCAAAACAGGTTTAACATTCTATGAAGTCATACATCCTGTTCTTTGTATACCCATTGGGACACAGGCTGCTGAAGTGAACTGGAATTCTTTACTGCAGTAACGTGATAAAGGCACATTTTCAATTTGTTGAAAAATTACATTATTCGTGTAATTTTCTTCAGTGCTTTAACAATCTTAGTTCGGTGGCATGGAGATCGTTCAGCCTGTGGAACTTTACAGTTCAAAACCCATTGGTTTTTCATAATGGCGAATGTGGCTAACGCAGGTTTCGCAGGAAGATGACCATTAAAAAGTGTGCATGTCATTGATATATTGTCAGCATCGTGATAATTCGTTGTCACCACTTGTGTACAGATCAAGACTGGAGCGCCATGCCGAAGCGAACGACTGGCCAAGTACAACCAGATTCTGCGCATTGAGGAGGAGCTGGGAGCCAATGCAAAGTACGCCGGTAAAAACTTCCGCCGTCCGCAGGCGTAATGACCGTCAGTGGTGAGCTGATAACACAACACCGGCTGGTCGGCCATCGTCTGACATCTTGTCGCATCCTTCTACTCACTCACTGCTAACAGTGTTCATAAATCTTTACCGTTGTAACTCTCGATCAATCCGGGCTGTGTTGTGGTTATTTCGATTTAGATGTAAATGTGATGACGTTGCGCACGTGCTACTAATATATTTGAACAATTTTTTGTTTACTGGTAAATTGGTGTGTTTCTTTATTTGATTTTTAATTTCTTTAATTGTTTGCAGTACTCACCAGTAGTTGTCCAGAGACTTGGGAGTGTTAGCACCACTAGTTGCTACTGCTGTGTCAGTTGAGAGACTTGTCAGTAGTTATTCTCGAATCAGATCAATTACTGTTAGTGCTGTAGTGCCAAATAGCGCTGTACTGCTGCGCCGCTTCTTTACCAGCATTGAACTAATAAAAATTTCATCTGCCTGCTAGTTTCGTGTACTGTATTTTGTGTTGGAGGCTGCAGAGCTTGTGGCGTTTGCTTGGCACATCAAGCCATTAAACTGTATTTGCAGTAATGAAATACATCTCTGAACACAGTTAATGAACACTGGGAACTGTACACCAGTTGATGATTATCAAGGATTACCAAAATACCAACAGTATGAACACGAGTGTTTGCTTTACTTTGCAGCTGCCAGCTATCAACACAGTATCTTACTTTGTGCTGTTGGCAGTTAACAACAAAGTCACCAATTTGTTGTCTCAAACAAAGCATTTTAACTGTGGACGTCAATGATGTGAACTATCTGAAGAAGTGATTATAAATGACAAAGTTTAGTCCTGTGCTGCTAAAGTGATGGGATGTAAACCGCCGTCATATACTCAAGAAAAGACGGCGTTTCAGATCTTGTGGCGTCACACATGCAGCCGTCCGCCTAAAAGGGAACACGTGCACGCACACTACACAGTGAACACGTTTTAGGACAAGTCCAACACTGGAGCCTAGCCTACTGCATTGCACGTAGTGTACAGTGGGCGAAGCAGCCTAGTTCGTGATCCACCAGCTGTAACTTTTCATAGTCATTTAACACGTGTGCGATCACCATTTTGGGAAGTTTTGATGTCTGGTAACTATGACATTTCATATTTTGAGATAAAAAAAAATTAGCACACCAGTTACTCCTGTGCTGTAGAACGTTTAAACGTTTTCCTATAGCCTACTTATGGCCTGTTTTGTTCTAAGCCATTCAAAACAGACTGCCAGATCCAATTAAGACCCTATTAGGACGGCACCTAAAAAAACTTGTAAGTTTACCTTGTGCATTTGCATCTGTGATGTGCACCAACTACAGTTAACGCCAGAATGCATGTTGGTAGCATCAGTCTCGGAAGCAGTAGCGTCGACCTGTCGTCAATATTGGGGGAGAGGCGAAGGTTTAGGCTTCGAGAACGAGACGTCGAGTAGAGTGGGAATGGCCCTAACCGACTAGGGAATCTAGGGGAAGGATCTGAGCTCTCCCGTCGAGATCTGGACTGAAGTTCTAGCCAAAAGTAAATTTGGCGCATTTTAGCCTCAAAGAACACTTCTGGTGGCTGCGGTGGCATGATAGCGTAGGCCTACGGCGAACAAGCGACAAAATTGTTGCATTCTCCCATCCCCTGATGTAATTTTTAGTGACTCTGACATTTATCCTGGCTATCTTCGTTAAACTACAGGAAACATCCAAATATTGCCCCTCCACCCCAGCTTCCAGGATTGACGCCATGCACTGATGCCGGGTGTTCACTTCACGCGCTGTTCGTGCTGGTAAGACGTCTGATGCGATTGCTTAATAACATAACACGTATACTGTATCCCAATAAAATACGTGGCTCCCACAAAACAATTAGCAGCTATAATTCAGCAAAAACTTGCCATATTTGTCTGAAATTTTAGACGCAGTAACTGCAAATCAGTGGCGTATCCGTTTAGAAAAAACAGACGACAACGTTAATTTTAGTACCGTAACACCCAAAATTCATCAGTCACTAAAATATGAAGTTTACACTTTAAATAGGGCCTATAAAATTGTCGTCGTGTTTTTTTCGAAAATGCATGATATGTCATTTTGGTGACTTGATATGCAGTTATTACCGGTACGTCTATAATTTCGGAAAAAAACGGGTTTTTGTTGAATTATATACACGGTGTCTAAAAAACACCCGACATTTTCGATTGTCACTTGAAAACCAGTTATCAGATTTTGATAATTTTCGGTATTAAAATTCTAGACACAACTTGCCATCAAATGACCATTCAGTTTCCCACCTCACCCACTGTCCGCTTTTGCACTACCTAGGGAAAGCAGATCAAGCAAAATATACCTTGAAATACACAGAAGACCTGAAAAAGCATCTCTGACGTAATCGACTGTAACTGGAAGAAAGGCCGGCAGATTTTAATAATTTTTGTTAAAAATACTTCTGTTACAACTGCCTATTAAATCATTGTTCAAGTTCCCACCACACTGACGTCTGCTTCTGCATTACCTGGGGAAAGCAGACCAAGCGTACGTGTTGAAATGAATGGAAAAAAACTTCAATAACTAATTTTTGTCTATCAAAATCCGTTGGCTCCAACAGCCGGTCTTTTACAAAATTTGACTGTCATGCAGCAGTGTCTCTACCAGATGACGTGCAGTAATGTTTATAAACTCAAGAAGCGACTGGTAAAGCCTGGATTGGTCTAACGCAGAACATTATCGATACTGCTGTCAACGAATTGAGAAAGCATCTCCATGCTTATGTTCGCACAATGGGCCGGCATTTCAAGCAAGACGCAGTGTATATAGGCCTGTAAGTATTTGTTTTGGGAACCACTTTCTTGTTGGGACACAGTGTGGTCGCAATGTTGTCGTTGTCAGTATGCATGAGCAGGTGGATGAAGTCAGACGTTGACGGTGGACTTGGGTCGTCGTCACTCGGACACGGACGTGACAGCGTGTAGCGTGTGCCAGCGCGCCGGTGCATTGCGCACAGCCAGCAGTTCGTGCCAGTGAGACAGCTCAGTGCCGCTCGACTGATCACTGACTGTCACTCGCCCCAGCGGTTCACTTATGCCCAGTAGACCGTCGCTCAACACGAGCAGTTCGATGCTCATACCGGCCAATGTCACCTCGCGACCTGCGGCACCCGGACCGCCGTGATGCAGGTTGAACACGAGAGCTTCGTTCCATGTCGGGTTCGAAGTCGCTTTTTTCGTCGACGTTCGTTTCTTCTTCAGCTTCTTGCCGCCGGTGCAACTCAGTTCGACTCGCACGAACGGATCTGTCAACAGAGTACGATTTAACAATGTAAACTGCGTAACACGACCAGATCAATGCTGGCCTACATAGATCCGTGCGTACAAAGTTTTAACATGTCGTTGTAAAAATACTTACAGAACCGACTTTGTGACATGAACCGTTAAAAACACAGACTAATTGAAAGTTCATTTCATTAGGTTAAATTTTCAATTTCTGTAACAGAACTAAGCGTCTGAGTGTACACTAACTGTGGCCCAAAGATGTAGAGTATGCTAATCAAATAAACGTCCTAACAAATGAAATGATTTAGCGTAAACAGCTATGGGTCTACTGTTGAGCTGAGAGTGAACGAATGTTGAACACCGACTTGGGACGCTCTTTGCGTCGTCGTTAAGTCTGAGGTGTCTTGCTTTCGTCACAACAATCGTCAGGCGCTCGGCACTCGACAAGAACGTCATTGAGAACATTAGCTCAGCCGGCAGATGATCACCCTGCAATATCACAGCCATGTCATGCAGTGTGAGTTTACTGTGAAGCCAATGAAAAATACATGTACACAGAACCTTCGATTGTCAGGAATAGGTCGTTGCGGTGAGCCAAAAAGTAAGTTCTGTCGTTTTAACAGCAAAAGAATACCGTTATATTGCACCATAATAAAATGTACAATATACAGTGTAGGCTACAGGCTGTTTAAATTAGACAATAGGCTATTTACAGATTACAGAATAGAACATAAATTTAAGCCCATTGACGTCGTGGGTTTAATAAGTTGGGAACAGAAAGTTGCAATTATCAGCTAAAAATTTCCGACAAAGGCGATTACGGATGCGAAAAATTCCAATTTTGGCCATAAATTTCCCCAACGTTGAGGATTTCTAGCCCCCAAGTTTGTATCGTTGGTAGAAAATTTTTTAACAAAAAATAAAATTTCTATCAGGTTAAATTTAGGGAGTTGCTTCTGCTCCCCTCCCTCGACGACGCCATTGGTCGTCGGTACCAAAGGCTAGCCTATAGAGTAAAGTTTTACTCCATAGGCTTTGGTCGGTACATATTATAAAAACATTGCAGTGTTAATAGAAAGTGCTAATAGTTTTCGCTGCGTCGACCGTATTGATCTGCCAACAACAAAGCAGCACAGAGCGCAAGCGAGCGACTCTCGGAGAGAATTATTGCAGAATAGTCTTCTCTTCCATGTTGTCGCGTGGGTGGCGCAGCAGCAGCGTGGTCGTCACACCAGTAATCAGAAGATTATAGACGACTGCTAGAGGCGGCCCGGTTGCATATGGATGGCTTCCAGTGTGCTGACAGCCAGCAGCCAGCGAAGACGACGGTGGATTTGATTAGGGAAGACGGAAGGTAGCGATGCCCCGCGGTCTAGGGTCAGCGGGGCCGGGCGGGGACG
>Ga0209367_1004448_pt1 | contig 19317 bp, 12 predicted proteins | sample WorMetLIZISLAND2_FD_187412 | JGI IMG/M metagenome (GOLD analysis project Ga0209367, IMG submission 187412) | Marine gutless worms symbiont microbial communities from Max Planck institute for Marine Microbiology, Germany - Olavius geniculatus... ...
TATATATATATATATATAGCCGGTAGGCTATAGACTACATGTAGAACTTTTCACACGTGGCGAGATATATCATATATCCAAAAGTTGAACATGTTTAACTTCTAAACACGTAGAAAAAGTCGACTTTCGACTCCGGATACAGGCGACATTTAGATTTCAGAATGTTCTGTCCACACTGAAGAGACATGTAGAATATACTGAGTGGACAGTCTATATTATGCTCATTAACATTACTGACTTTAAATTTAATTGTCATGCTCAGCTTACGCTTAGCCTACAAGAATGCCATCGATCGCTAAAGATCGCCTCACAAGTCCTGAAACTCCTGAATGATATGCGCAACACAATCGCCACAGCAAAGCAAGTCTTTATGAACAAAAAAAACCCGGCTGCTACTCGGAAAATAAGATACGCAACTACAGAAAAAAATAACAAAATGTAGGCATACAGTGTGGAGCATTGCTCTTTATGTGCTAAGACAATGGTGATAGAGAAAAAACTATCAGTTTTTTTTAAATATTGGTCTGGGGAAGAATGGAAAAGATCAGTTAGTTGGCAGGATTACGAATGATGAAGTGCTGCAGTGAGTCCAAGAGAAGATAAATATTTTGGACACAGGACAGCAGCAGAAACTCAGATGGATAGGACACATTTTGAGGCATGACTCGCTGCTGCGGGACATAACAGAGAGCAGGCAAAACAACAAAAGAACGCAAGCGTCAGCAAATGCTCAGCGACATCACAAGCAAGGACTACATCACTCTGAAGACAGATGCAGAAGACAAAAGCAGATGGCAGAAAAGTTTGTCCTGTACCATCTATAACATACTGCAAAAGAACAAAAAGAAAAAGCATTTGGTTAGAATAGAGATCATACTTAATTTCATATTTATGTAAAAAAACTGTTCAGTTTATATACAGTGTAAGAATGACATCGTGGCTGTAGATATAAAACAGCACAAATCACAATTTAATAATTCAAACTTTAACATTACACAGTCAGCATGATGTTTTTTCTATGTCTTAATCTTGTATTTAGTCTTCTCAATGCAACGAAACACATACAAAACTTTTAAAAACCCTGCAGAAAACTTTTAAAACCTCAAAATGTGAAACCTAAGAAACTTTTTGCCAGAACAGTCTAGATTTTTTCAGGCGCTGTGTGGTGCCGCGAACGACGACCGCGACGACGACGACGACGACGACAGTGGGACGGACATACTGTTGACAGAATCAATACTCTGAGTGACCGACCACCCAAGCGCCGGCCATGTCATCGACCATGCTGCTAGCCGCTTCCTTCCTGTCACTGACTCGGTCTCTGCCTCCCCAGTCAGTCTGCTATACGTACACACAAAGAGGTCTGCCGGATTATTTCAATTTCGATCCGCTGCCGACGTCTTAACCCCTCACCCTAGATTTACATTCGATTAACAATGTCGTCGCGAAAAGGGCGCAAAAAGAAGGCAATTGCTTTTCCACTAAATTTTGGGCTGTCGGAACATTGTCGGATAATTCTCTTTTTTGTTTCGTTCAAAATGCAAAATTAGAAGCTGAAAACCCCTTTTTAGAAAAAAATTACAAATAACAGTAAAAATCTGGAGCATCGTGATCTAGTCTGTCAGAAATTAGCAGCTGTTCGTAAGAAAAATTTACGACTTTCTGCCCCACTACTATTTTCTAATTCACTACGCCGCTGCCGATTAGGCTTTGTTCCGTAAAAATGTAAGGACAAGCACATATTTTTTGAGATTAATGTACAATCAATAATTTATCAAAAATTCAGCGTTACAGCTGTACGCAATTTTGCTGCTATTATTTGACTTAAAATACGGTTTTTCGAATTTGGAAGCGATACATAAAACAGAGAATGACGTGCTGACCAAATAAAGTTTCAAAAATCCGCAACATGCGATGCCCCACAAGCCAGAAAAACGTCGCCTTGTTGTCCAATATTCTCTGGACTGTTGAAGATGTCCAAATCCGCCTCTGCCCGCTACAATACACTCGGTTGGCTAAAAATGTGACACCTTTTTCGACTACATGTACATTAACATAATGCGATACAAAATGCAAAAGTTGTCAAAACAGTAAAAACCATAATTATATTTGTAGTGTTCGAACAATAATTGCAACATTCGCTATTACCTATTCACAGTTTAAAAGCGCTCACTTATTTTGAAAGCGGCATTTTTAATGATAAAACTGCAAAATAACGTATGCGGAGTTCCGCGACTTTTTTTTACCGCAAAAGACTGACTTCTGCAGAGAGGAAGTGGACAGAGAAAAAAGACCCGGCATTTTGCAGCAGATTTATACCCCGTTTACACGAAAAAGCAAACATGAAGCAAACTTAGAGCACACGTCGTGCACATATATATTAAATACGTTTGCTCCATCTTTGCTTCATGTTTGCTTCATCGTGTAAACGGGGCATTAGGCCTACAATCGGCGCCAATTTCCGAGCTGGCGCGGTCTCTGTAACAGCTCGGACTGTTACATTGTTTATTGTGCACCCGCTGATTCGTTCGCAACTGACATTGTGACAGCCGGTGTACTATTATAGGATCCCCCAAAAAAGTCTCCTCTAGACGACAATTTACCGGCAAAAATCCGCCCCGCCCGGCGGCCGCCCGAGCGGGACGGATTTTTACCGGTAAATAGTCGGCCTCGGGAGACTTCTGGGAAAGATTTTGTAATGGGGAGACTTTTATGAGACCGGCGATATTTTAATAAAGAGGAGACATCAAATAAAGTGATTATCTCTCCCCGGACGGATTTTTCATAGGGGAGACATTCTAATGCGACACCGGCCGCTACACAAAAATAATAGCGGCGTGTTTTGATTGATTGATCGATCGTCGTCGGTCGCGACACCTATAGAGCAGAGCCGCAGTTGCTGCAATTGCTGCTGCAACTATAGAGTCAGGGCAGCGGTCGATAGTAAATGAGGCTCTGACTTTGAGCTATAAAGCAATAAAAATGCAAGCAGCGTCGATGACATCTGAATGTATATAACCGCTACATCGAAGATCTAGATGTCCGTGCATAGGTGCATCGTACGTTAGATCCAGTGCCGTCATGGCAGAGACACGGGGTGGGGCAATTGCTCTCCGTTCCCCCACCCCGCTTAAAATTTTGGCTGTCGGAAAATTGGCGGAGAATCTTCTTTTTGTCGAAAATTGTTTGTCCAAAAATGCACAACTTGGGGCTGAAAAACTCCCATTTTGAGCACAGTTAAAAAGCTGAGCACGCATAATCTTGCTGCCGGAAATTTGCGTTCTGAGCCGCGTGGTCCGCGAATCTCGTCACACAACGCAGCGGATCCGAGTCCTTGAGGCACGCGTGCGTCGGCCCACCTCTTCTGCGGCCGCGGATGGATGCAATTCCCCGGACCCCTCTCAATGTGTAGGTCCGCCCGGCGACCGACCGAGCGACCGAGCGCCCGGCCGTCAGACGACTGTATGACCGGAATATATATCCGCGCCGATGTGACTGGACGCGCGCGCCCGAGTCGAGCTGGCGATGTGTTCGTTGGTGGCCGCAAGGTGCGCTGCGCGGCGCCTGTAAACGCGCTGAAGAACTGATTCACAGGAGCCATCCGTCTTTGAGGAATAACACTATGTGGGAGCGACATTTCATTCTTCCCTTAAACTCCTTCCCGTTGAACGTTTGCTCTTATGCAACCGGCATTCGTAGTGTAGACATACCATTGTCAATAAATTGTTTTCTTCTTGCCTTTTTTCTCTTTTTTCTTCTTGCAAGTGGCGTGTCGTAAGGGGGGGGGCATAGAAAGCAGTTTTCTCCTAAACTTTTGCCTGACAAAAATTTGTCTTGTTTTTTTCTCGAACAACGTTTTTTTTTCAGAAATGCAAAATTAGGCTCTAAAAACTTCCCACTTCAGAGAAGGAACTAATTTGAAAGTAATTTGAAATTTGGAGCTTCCATGTCTTTTGTGTTGGAAATTTGCAGCTGCCTGACAGAAAATTTTTACTTCTTGTCTCCCTCCGAACTTTTAAGATCAGGACTCCTATAATCCTTGCCAGCCCTAAATCCAGTTACGATGGTCTCAATTTTTAAGCTTCCAAGACCGAGTAGAAGACAAAATTGTGTCAATGTGTGCAATTGACACAACGTATGCAGCGTTTCGGCCTCATGATGTACCAAAGATCGTTCGCTCGGACCTCCAAACGAGATTAGGCAAATTTCGGTGAGGTTGAAACTGCAATGAAGTCAACAACTGCACGAAAACACATCGATTAGGCTATCTTTGATTATTCAGTTCAAAAGCATTTAAACGGCCAGCGGCTTGGATTACGATTAAACAAAATGCAAAACCTAGCTCATTTCGCTGTTGTAAAAAAAATTCAGGAACGAAATGGCAGTTGGGCCGTTGACCCCACGAATTATTTGGCGGTGGGGCGATTTTGGCACAGCAGTGATTCAGCGGTCGAAGCTCAGCGCGGGTAGGGCGTCGGCAGGTCGTGCCACCGGACACATAATGGACGCCATAACGCACAGCAACAGACACACAGACGCATTTCGGTCGGTCTACATGTAGCTTCCCGTCACGACGTCACGACACCGCAAAGCTACCTACCGCCGTACTAACAATCCCAGCATGCAATCCCCGGCCTCAGATCACTGACACACGCCACGGAAATCAGCGCCCGCCGGAAGCCGATGACAGACAAGCACAAACAGCGATGTCACCCTATTTCCTGCCGATAGTGCACGAATGTCCGGCGCGGTTCTATTATCGGCACGATGACGACTTCTGACAGGGCTAATAACAGGCGGTACTTGTCCGTTAATTCACCCGCACCCGAATTATTCTTGTTAAGGCTAACGCTAACACTAACCATAACCCTGACCCTAATTTTAACCCTACCCTTAGACTGAACTCTAGCAGTTAATTCGGGTGCGGGTGAATTAACGGCTATCAATCAAAGGTATGTAGCTGTGGCAAAGAACGGATGTTTGTGTTTTATTTATCGACTTAAAGGCGTGTACGAAACGACTAAACTGAAGTAAGTCACATAAGATTTTAGTTGTGTTCAGCTGGGTTTAAGATGGTTACAGAGCGACGGAACTGAACCGAACTGAACTGCATTCAAAGCAGTTTGACTTAGTTTAGTTGCGTTGCATCACGAACGAACAAAAAGATCAGTTCATTTAGTTCTGTTTTCTTTCGTTTTGTACGTGCCATTAGCCGCTAACACATGTCCGATTAATCCTTCTTATCGTAGCATATGGTAACCTATGTATACATAACAGACTTATACCGAATGACCCATAATCTTAGCAGACAAGACATGTTAAAGAATTTAAATTTAAATTTAAACAAAAATTCCAACTCCTCGTTCCTAATTTTTCGTCAGATTTTAACCGGAAGCACGCGTATTTTTCTGTCAGCGTTGTGAGATGTGTCGGCCGGACTATGTACGTCATCGACTCACGTCATAGGTTAAAGATCAGTTTCCATACAACGCAACGCACGCAACCGACGCAGCTGACGCAACGACAAAATATAGTTATAATAGACGATAAAAAACATTTTTAAAGTTAAGAATGCGTTTATATAAAACAATAAAAAACGTTTGCAAACAAAAATACAAAACGTTACTCTCTTTTTACTTGTTTTGAGGTATTGACATTAACTGAAATTACTAAATGGTACTTAATAATTTTGTTAGTATAAATCTAAATAAATAAATTGTCTATTATTTCATCGGCAGTTATTTGGTTTTAGTAATAAATGTTTTTAATTACCGTTTTATTACACTGACCTATCAACGTTTTATACGAAGAGTAAATGTTTAAAATTTTTTTAAAACGTTACGAAACGCGTTTCTACAACAGAAATTAACCATAAAAACGTTTGAAAACGTTTATTTATACATCTACAACAAAAACATAAACAGAGACTAAGTTGCGTTTGATCGAAACTATCCTTTAGGCTACTATGCATGGTAGCGGCGCTCGCGGCCGCAGCAACTGGCTTAGCCATGGGATCAGTTACGGATCAGCTTAGCTGCGACCGGCACGGATTACGCACTAAGCCGGTCACGACCATAGGCCTACTGCATTATGCTAGTCGTGACTTTGCCGTCAGAAATGTCATAGCAATTTTTTCCCTATAAGCCCAGCGGCGTCGTGAATTAAAAAAATGCACGGTGAAAAAAGTTGCAATCTTCCGACATACAGCTGCATTATTTCCGACGCAGAAGATTACGGGCCATCAAAATTTCAATTTTACCCGTCAATTTCCTCCCCAGACTTAGAGTTTCAGCTACAAATTTTGCGTCTTGGACCAAATAAATTTCTAAAGGAAACACTTTCGACAATGTTCCGACAGCCAAAAATTTAGTGTGGAAAGCAATTGGCCCTAACCACACCCCTTGTCACGGTGCTGTTTAAGCCTCTATTTACCGCCACTGTTCATTTTTTGTAGGCCTTCGTTTCTGTCTGTCGTTTTTCAGCTCTGGTAAGCTTAGGTTTGGCCAGTGCGTTAAAGCTCACAACTGAAACACTGCTGATTTCTTCCCCTACGGCAAACATACACATGGACAGCCGCAGACACAGTGCCTGATAATAAGAGTCGCTCAGCCATGAAAACTAATGTAAAGATACTGCAGCATAACAGTCTGGACGCAAATAGTTTGGTCTCAGTAAAGCTTTGAAAGCAGACAAAAAACTGCACTGATATTTTCGATAGTTCAATAAAAATTTTACGAACTGACGGAAAATTTTCCGAACCGACGGCAAATGGAAGCACAGAACTTTTTACGCTATATCCTATGACGATGAATGATGTAGAGGACTGTTAAACAACCGACCTGTAAGAAGAAGTGGAGTGACGACATAAGTTGCTGATTGATAAAGACACGACACAGGTCCTATAAATGACCTCATTGTCGTCTGTCCCTCTCTGCGTCCGTCTGGCTGTCGATGTCTGTGTCTATATCGACGACGATGACACAATCGACGACGACGACGACGACGACGACGACGACTTCGACGTTGTTGCTGCTGCTGGTGTCAACTTGGAGAGAAATTTTCGATCAATGATGACGTTAGTTAAAGCGTTAATAATAACCAAGGGGCTTTAAGTCGGCTAATCGAGAAAATCAAGTCAACATCTGCTATATCCGAAGATGTTGCGAGTAGCCTACCAAAAGGGCGCAAATGCAACATCTACATCTCCGGAAGCTATACACGAAATCGTGATATTTTCGATCAATGACGTCGACAGCGATTGACTCGTTCGTTCGTCACTGCGACTGCCCCCGTCACACAAACAGCCGCGGTAACTGTATGGTCAGTCCCTGATCATTCGGTCCGACGCTTCGTAGCTCTGAGACGGGATTCCCCACGAAGACTGAAGCGCTATGCCATGTAACCGTTTTGATCGGTGGTCACTGCATCACACAAACAGCCGGTGGGCAGCAGCGAGCGGTATAGCGTCGGTCCGATGGTCCGTGTCGGTCTGTCCCGTTGACCGTCTGAATGTGCGTCTGCGTGTACGTCTGCGTGCGTCTTTGACCGCTCGACAAGTAGCAAGCACCGACTCACTGCTGTGTCACAGTGTGCACCGCGTCGCCGAATGTCTACAGGCTGGCGCAAAAATACGGCGCCATCATGTTTGATTGCAAATATTTCGAGAAAAAAACGCCATGATCGAATTGCGTGGAAAAGGTAAGTATTACTAACAGAGCTGCATGGTACTGATTATTTTTTTGATCGGTTAATCTCTAAAAATTAATCAAATTTTTATTATGTTTGCAGTCCGTCATCAAAAAAGTGTTAAAACTGCACAATTCAACTTCTACACTGTGGTCCGTAAAAACGTGCTACTTTTATTTTTTGAATAGCTTCGTGAAACATTGGCCGATTTTAATAATTTTTGGCGTGCGAAATCAAGAAGAAACTTGATGCGAACGACTGTAGTTTTGACCACCTCACCTTAATACTGTCGCTACACTACCTTGTGAAATGCAGGTTATTGAACCTGCTGTTAGCGAGTAGTGTCAACGTCTACCGTTTGCATTCGTGCTGGAAAAGGACATTTCGAGCACACGCAGTATTAAAATAAAGAGATGTGATATGACACGTATGACTTTTTGAGACAATAATTGCCAATTGTGTTGTCACTATTCAGATAATCATTTCTGAGCCAACGCGTGCGCTATCCAGTATAAATTCATTGTTGTAAACTGTCAAACTACGACTTCTACATTTCACAAGATAGTGTAGCGACAGTATTAAAGTGAGGTGGTCAAAACTGTAGTCATTTTAATTGCGTCAAGTTTCTTTCTGATGTTGCACGCCAAAAATTATTAAAATCGGCCAATGTTTCATAGAGCTGATCAAAAAATAAAAAGTGGCACGTTTTATGGACCACGGTGTAATTGCTATTTTTGCAAAGTAAAGCAAAATCGAACAAAAAGTGATCATAAAATTTGTGTCCCAGAAAAAAACTTTAAAACTTCAAAATAACTTCAAAGCCTAAAAACCTGAAAAGTTCTTCAAAAAATTAAACGCATTGACTATTTGAACGGCAAGTCAAATAGCCTGCCGGTCAAATAGCCTGTAGGCTATGACTGGCCAAAACGAAAAATCGCAGTCGTCCCCCCTAGCGACATGTAGCCTATAGAATATTTGACCGGCTGCCAAATATCCTGTCCTTTATTAAGTAACTTACAGGTTATTTATCCGGCTGCCGGATATATAGTCACCGCGTTTAGTTATCGCTATTTCATTACTTTTTAGTTTTTTTTTGATTTTAGTCAGTTTCTTGATTTTTTTTAGTTTTTTGGTTTTACATTATACTTCTATTTCGGTTTCTGTCATTTCATTTTTATTTCAAACATTCAAGTCCTAAGTTCTTTTTAGTTTTTGTGCTAAATTAAACTGACAGCTTGTTCGTCAGTTTTCAAGTGCAAATTCTATATCGTGTCGTAAGTAGTCTAAAATTAAAACTTCTGGCCGTGGGGCGTGGAGGCAATCGTCGGCATGGAATCTACGCCGATGCAGCAGCAGCAGCAGCAGCTTGTCGAGCAGCTGTATGTTGGTTCAGCGGAACGCAACGACCGACTGACCACTGAGTTACCACAGACTGACCACAGAGACTGACCAACACACACAATATGCATGGTGCGTCGTGTCTATAGGGGCGCAGATGGCATGACCATCAGTGAATTATACGCACTCACTGTACACTGCATAGCTGCATCGACGACACAGTTACTAGCACGGACAGCTTGTGCCTAAAAATCCGTGTTTCAGGCTGCCGCCTGTCCCTAAACTTTTTACTGGATTCTCCGAAAATACTTTTTTTCTGCACTTTTTAGTTTGTTTTCAAACTTTTTACTGGAAAAAATGTTTGCATCTAGCCTGTTAATGCTGCAGTAGACCCTATCTTTACCTTAGTTCTCACGAGTAGGCCCTACTAATTAGTTTTCAATTTGTTTTTACGAGTTATAGTGTAATATGACATAACGTGTCATTATGTAAAAATAAAATTTTAAAAAATTCCGTTCCGTCCCTACTTTTTCGCCGGCTGCAACCGGAAGCACAAAAAGTGATAGTCTTTGAATGGTTTCTATTGTTCCTTGGCTGCCGGTGGTGGGAGAGTTATGGAGACGCATCGACGGCATTACTATAGGGAATAGAGTGTTCGCATTAAGCAGAAAATAGAACTAAATTAAAACAAAATCGTTTTATTTCCTGATACTGCTTGAACCAGTTAGGCTGGATTCACGAAATGTCAGTCGCTAGATGGCGACACTATTACTGCCCGCGGAAACGACTGCCGCTACCAGCGGGCAAGGCCTGACGATCCTGTTTCTTTTTTTACGCGCGACAGCAGGTACTGCTATAGCGCGTCTTAGCCATCGCACTTGTCTGTCTGTCTCTCCGTCACACGGGTGGATCAGTCAAAAACGGTGCAAGCTAGGATCACCAAATCTTCACTGTCGGCTGCCAGGAAAACTCTAGATTGAAAATCCGTAAAGATTTGCCATAAATTCGAAAGAGGTCACCCCAACCGAAAGCGCTAAATGAGAGGAAGGTAAAAAAATTGTGATTTTTGGCCAATAAGTCGCTGTACCTCTGAAACGGTGCAAGATAGGGCCTAGGCTACTATTAATCACTAATGTGAAGTCGTATACGGGTTATCGATTGACACCGAAAGCAATGACCTTGGACGACCTTGAACACTATAATAGGGGTTTTTATGGATTTTTTTGCGATTTTTGGCTGCGACACACATTTCAAGAGCGAACAGCGGCGAAATCGCTAGAGATAGACCAAGACAACCTGCGTATAAAATTTTTAGAACTAAAGGTAGATTTCAACGGCCCAAGCTGCGACCCCTTATGTTCAAGGAAGCCTGCGCACGAAAGCATTTAAGGAGGGTACCCCTTCAAAACGCGCGTTTTTGGCCTGTCAAACAGTGGCTGATGCGCGATACCGGTTACGCCTTATGGCGAATGTCGATGCAAAACTATAAATACTAGCCTTCATTATCATCATCGTGTCAAATGTCAATTGCTATGATCGGTGAGCTTAGATTGGTTCGCAGTGGGTCTTCATACATGCACCGTTGTTGCGCGTTCCATTTGCGTTAGCTGGGCTTTCTTGTTTGACTTCGCACGTGCTGCTTATCCTACGTTGATGAAATGTACTCACTTGATGGGTCAGCGTTTTTTTGTGTTTTCAGATGACCTCTGGTGCCATGTAAAATCGTACGTGCTCTCTTGAAAGTGTATAGAGTATTAAGCGGATTAGAGAACTTTTTGAGTATGCGCTATATAAATTTACATTTTACTTACTTACTTACTATCATTTCACTCATTTTTGTTCGGCTGCAATAGCCTACTATTTTCTTGCCTCATTTTGTGTCAGCCTGCATGAACTCCGGTTTCACGCAATGCCCTGCGATGTGCATGGGCGGCGCCATAGGGGGAGAGGTACCTGCCCGCTGAACCCCGTGCCCTCCTTGTCCCAGGCTCTCCCCAGGAGATATCTGATAGTGATAAAGTGCCCTCTGGTAACCATACACATGCCAATTTGTGACTTATTAAACGTCATTTTTGCAAGACAACACAAAAATCTGCGACTTTTTGCGTTTCCAAATATCAAATTTCCGGCTTCCATTGAACGTCTAAAAGCTAAAAGTGTTTCAGCTTCATGGGGGCATCGCTCCCCTGGTCCACTGACCAGGGCTCTGCCCCTGGACCCATTCTCTTTTTGTTGCACACAACAACTGAATATAAAGATCGATATTTTAGCCCACACCCCAAAATTACTGTCCCCTGTGCCCTATCCCTTGCCCCGTTGCTTCCCCCACTTCAGATTCCTAGCCCGCCCATGGCGATCTGACGCCATTCCATACAGAACGTGAAGCCACTGTGCAGCATGCAGTATTTCATCACAACGACGACGTAATATTACAGATCGTAAATATTCCGTCATCGATTAAAAAATACACAAAATTGCAATCCGTACGACCGAAGAATAACATCAGCCATCATAATAATATAATATTCTCAACAATGATTAATTAACCCAAACGAACAACTATATTAAAATAATATAAATCGGACTACTAAAAATAGGCTAGTATTAAAGCAAATATATAGCAGAAGCAGCGTGGAAGTGCAACGACGAAACGATGATAAAATGCACAAAGTTAATCACACAACGACAAATATTTGAACGCACAGAATTTACTGTACAGATGCCTAGAAGCAGGAGCGTTTACCCCCTCCCCTCGTCAGGAACAGAAAACAATCTAGACCCCCAAGTCCCACCAACCACTCGCCCCTCCCGCTTCCTTCCCTGCACTCCCTTTCCCTCTCTCCTCTTTCCTTTCTCTCCCTTTCTTTTCCCCACAGCTTCCTCCCCCACAAAAAAGTCGTTAATGTGCAATGCAAACGATTACGTTTTGCTGACTTGTCACGTAAAAATCCCTCCCGCAGTTTAGCCTCCCCACAACCGTTCTAGGAAGCATCCTGCTTTCACTTGTCAATGGAATGGACGCCCCTGCCCAAGGCAGTAGCCCCATCAGGCTAGGTGAGTATACTTAGCATTAAAAACATAATTAAACGTGAAGTAACGTAAATACAATAATCACAACAATATAGCGTCAGACTGTTTGGTTCGTAAGTAAGTAAGAAAAACGACGACAACAATTTATACAACACGTCATTGTTTCCACATTGTTTCAGTGTAAATAAGGCCACAGTAATTGCGATTGTTAGGCTTCTACGAATAAACCGACAACACTTGTGAGCCATTAGCTACACAGTCTGTGCATAAACTTGTCCACACTAGTATTAATATACAATGCACAGTGGCGTCGTGGGTTAACATAGTAGGGAGAAGCAGGAAATTTCAATTTTTCGACAGACAATTCCAAATGTCCGGCAGAGAAGACTGTGGGTACTTGAAAGTTCAATTATGCCCCAAAATTACCCCCAGTACGGCATATTTTGTATTTTTCAAAAACAATTTTCCAACAAAAAGGAAATTTTTTGACAATGTAATTTTTTTGGGAGGGGGGCATTAGCCATGCCCCCGACCTCTACCACGACGTCACTATTAGTATATACATGTAAGTGCGCTAAAAGTTTTTCTTTAAACCTCACAACGCCAGGTTTCAAGAAAAATTCACAAACGTTTAACACAAGCACAACTCCGTCTACAGTCGCACTTATACTGCCTAGTCTCTAGCACTATGTATGCAGTGGTATAACGGGTTGATAAACTCCACGTTCAGGGTTCATACAGGTTTTCTGGAGCAAAATTCGCTGCCTTTTCCAGTCATGAAATGACAACTTCCCTGACATTATCAAAACCATAACCCTATCACACTAATGGTATTAAGTAATGAAATGGTATTAATAGAGCCCTAACTAGACAACCTTAGTAGTTAGTAGAAATAACCACAGCTGCCAATGCAAGTGTTATGTAGCATGTACAAAATATTTACACAGTATATACACAACAGAAACACTATAATAATCACTATTCCATAGTGCCAACACTTCTCCAAAGGTCCGCTATTATCAAGGTCCATTACTGAAGTGCATGATACATACCTAAATATAATACAGCATAGCCTATTAAACCAAACCCTAACTCCAACCATTTACCACATTCCTAAAAGCGTGTACAGAGCGACAGAAAGGTACTGAACTGCCAGTTTGTTTGCTTAGTAAAGTTTGTGTGACAAAACTGAAATGAAATGAACTCTACTACATTGACATATTTCAGTTCAGTTCAGTTCAGTCGCTTTGAACACGTCTTAATTCAAACTCACAAGACAGACAACTATTGATTGCAATCACAGGACTGAATTCTCAATCCCGGGATCCCATTTCAGGATTAGGCTTACAGATTAGTCATATTTTAGTATCCCTTATAGATTTATATAATGCACAAAATGTACACTGTGTCTCAAAAAAACGTCCCACTTTGTAACTGTCCATATCTTTAACAAATATTAACCGATTTTCGAAATTCTTTCACTGGCACACTCTTTGGACAATTTGCAACAAAGCGGTTATTGAATATCCCACCACACCGTAACTGCGTCGCTACACTACCTTGTGAAATATAAATGCAAGAAAAAACTAGCAATACTAAGCAACAGGCATGTTGAAAGATGAAAGACACTTCAGACCAAAACTGCGACGAATGATCTGTACAATGCTACGCTGTATTAGACCTGTCTTTGTGGATATCTGGCATGTTATAGTAGGTGTTTGTTTCTGGCCTTCGTGGACTAGTAAGGCTACCAGTTCATCCACAGTGGTCAGTACGTGCATGCTTCAATCTGCCACTCTCATGCTTTTGTTCGGCATTTCCTGTTGTCCAAATCTTTTTAGTAATGTGTCCCAGTACTTCCCTGTTTCTGTTTATTTTCAGAAATTTTGCCAGTATTCTTTGCGAACTGCATTTTTTGAACTCACAAAAGTTCTTAGTTAAAGCCTTGTCCCCATTGCTAAATGCACGTTACATTACCGGTGTGTTGTCACTGCATGAAAAATTATTTTTTACAATAATATCATCTGCTTTTGTTTAGAAACACAAAAACTATCAAAAACTAAACATTATTAGCTATTAATATAAAAATTGTTGGAAAATTGTTTTTTAGAAAATAATGTTTGCATATGTATTACTAGGATTTTCGACATTTTTGACAATTTAAGTTTCACATGGTAGTGTAGAGACGCAGTTAAGATGTGGTGGTATGTTTAATATTAACACTAATGCTACATGTCCACAAAGTGTGCCAGTGAAAAAATTTTGAAAATCGGTCTATATTTGACGAAGATATGGACAATCACAAAGTGGGACGTTTTTTTGAGACACAGTGTATAGTTTAACACACACATCCAGCCTATATCCGAACTGCAGGGAGTGACTGTGACTGTCAAAATACAACTTACAGTGCACAGCAAGGACTACGACTCTAGCATGCATAAAATATACTATTCATTAGACAGGCCTAGAATTGTTATATGTATCATTCAGCCTCAAAAAAATACTGTCTTAACAAATTTTTTTGTAATGCCAAAATCTTGGAATTGGGACATCGCCAATCCCGAGATTCGGAATTAGAGAAAACGACCGGGATCCCGAGACTGCAAACACTACAAAGGACATTCAGCAAAGAGGTCCTTTGGAGTGGTGGGCTGACAGCAGATATGAGATTACTGATCAAAGAACACAGAACAAACACAGGTACACTGTCGAATTTCGACGTTGCATTAACACCCACAGTAAAGGCACTAACAGACAAATAGTAAAACGAGTGGACGGCGAAACGAGACACAGAAATTACCAGAGAGTGCATAAGTTCGTTTAACACTTACCTATTCCACTCCAGGTTTAACACACACATCCAGCCTGAAAAAAACTCCACAAAGCCTCATTGGCTCATACTGTCAAATAATTTAGGTCCATGTTAAAGAGTTAATGGGGTGTGTACAGCTATTCATGAGAAAGCCATCACAGACCTACGTCCATCACCTGCCATATGCAATCACATAGTGTTATCTGCCACAGGTGAACACACCTGGCAACCCCAGCCAAGCAAGCTGGTACTCGATTTACTTACTCCAGAGGATTTTCAAAAAAATAAAAATCTACCACTCATTCTAAATACAGTGTTAATTGTAACTTTTCCATGCTCAAGTAAGATTTAGATCGTCTCCCAAAAAGCCGTTATACGAAAACTTCTGTGTACACTATACACACAGTATACTGCTGGCATGGTATGTGCTTTCACTAATACCCAAAAAGTTCAAAAAAAGCTGATGCACTGACAGCCTAGTTAGTAAATTAGTTAAAAAAACAAGGCACTGACACTAACACAAAAACCAGAACCAACTCGGCAAATTATATTATAGTAAAAACGCTAATATTATGACTAAATATAACATAAATCATATGTATGATCTACCAATATGTCATCACGATCACAGCCTGTACAGTGCAGCGAAAATCCCTGCAGGAAAACCAGGGTTGAAAAACCTAGGTTTAAAAAAAGTCCAACCCCATGGGTTTTATTGCATTTGGGGTATTTGGGTTTTTAAAAAGACCCAGCTTAAACTTCTGGTGCAAAAGCTATGGGTTGATTCATCTGAGTTTTTATGTGCTCCCCAGAGGGTAGAATATCCAAAAAAACTGCAAATTCACGTTTACCGTAACAAAGTATTTCAGTACCAGTGAAAAAAACCATAATGGGCTTGAATTTGGCCGTTTTTTCCGCTGGGTTTTTAGTGGGTTTTAGGTGGGTTTACCAAAAAAGTCCACCGGGTTCTTATGGGTATCTGTCCAGATAACTCAACCCTGAGCAAAACGCCTGCACACAAAAATTAGTCAAATAATCATGTGTATTATTATACACTATACAACTAAGTACAAAACCTGATGAAACAGGTGCCCAACAGATGAAACTATCACTTAATGGCAATGTTACGATCGCAACGCTAGGTTAATATTGTCTTTAATTATCACACAAGCGTTTGCAGTAACACGAGAATAGAACCAGTGTAATAAACACTTAAAACAGTGGATAAAAAATAGTTAAAACACAGCAAATATGATTACAATTAAAACTACTGACTAACAAATGGTTAAGCACTTAACCACCTAACACCTTTAGTCGCTAACTAAGCAAACGCATCAATCGATTTTCACAAAAGAATAGACGTAAACACAAGGACTAACAGTAAATATAAAATCGTACAAAAATGTAAGGCTGGTTGGTTCATCAGAAATTAAATTGTGGAAATTGTTAGAGAGATACCCAACAACCAACAGTTTCCTAGCAGCAACAAGTAGAAAGAGTGGGACATGTACAGCAGACTTAATTCAACCTCACATCATAACACTAAAGCATACATTACATGTGTGCTTTAATGCAAGGGCATCCACCCCCCTCAGTGCCCGGAAGCAACCTTCCCCAAGCTGCACTAACCTCTCCCTTTACATTTATTTTGCCCATTCCTTTTCCTCCCTGCCCCCAAAAATTCCAGCTAGGGGCACAGATGAGCTCTGTAAGCTTCCCCCAAAGACCAAAAATGCATTCTGGGCTCTCATAATGTATCTTGTGGCAACTGTTTTGTTGATTTGTCAGCAAGGTTTAGATTGCTCGATCTGACCCAGTTAACTACCTGACCTGAACCAGTTTGGCCAGTCAGGTAGAAATGAAAACAGATGAAAAGTAAAAAGCAGTCCAGTCTGGATGCCAAGTAAACTGACCCAGTTCCGACAGACCCCGACCCAGTTACCAGTTCTGCAGGCCAGATCTGTTGAGATGTAGGAAGTAAACGTAAGACGATGAGCCGCCACGGGCTGACGAAAAGAACACCTGCAAATGCAGACGACAACCAATCATGTCACAATTACACTGTTTCACAAGGTAGTGCAGTGATGCATTTTGGGTGTGGTAGGATCTTTAATAATAGCTTGATCACTAATTTTCCAGAGAGTCTGACAGTGAGAGAGAATTTTGAAAATCCGTTCAGAATTGACAAAGCTATCAATCAACCTTCACGTACTGCTTTTTTGAGACACAGTGCACATTACCTGTAAAAACTCACACCTGTGACCTGTAAATGTATAAAAGCGCATGCACAGAAAATGAAATGAACCGCATTGAACTCATTTTACTTGCACATTTAGTAGAAATAAACTAAACTGCCAGTTTGTTTGCTTTGTATAGTTCGTGCAACACTAGTGAAATAAACTAAACTGATGTAATTTCTGACGAACTGACCAATGTGCAAAATTGTAAAATATGTAAATACTTGCTTCAAAATTGACAAATACACATTCGGTAGCCAATTCCACAACTAATTTTCAGCATTACCCGCATCTGTCCACGGTCATAAAAGTATCTATCTACATAAAAAACATTCAAAATTCTACAGTGTTACAACTTGCCTATCTTTCCTCATGAAAATGAAGTAATGAAGGTAAGTTCATGGCAGTAACGTAACTATATCAGCATCATCAATGTAACCTCTACTGCTGACATCGCAAATGTTATCACATTTACAATAACAATAATGATGCAGTAATACATCGTAAGTGGAGGGCAGGGCACACAGCTGCAAATTTCAAAAAGATATGAGCATTCAAAATGTAATTATGCCGCTAACTAAAAACGAGGAATTTCCAGTGCCAAATTTAGTATTCTTGAAAGACAAGAAATTTGAGCTAATGCTCACGAGATGCGCAAAAGCCTATAGCTGTTCCGGTTCAGTAGTTTAGCTGAAAATTGGGGTGTTCATGCTAAGTTAATATACAAATACCAAATTCTCTATCTGGATCGCATAACGATAGTTCCATGGCGCTACCTTGTGAATGATATAGACTTGTGTCACAGCTCAAAATTGCCAAAAAATCCATAAAACCCCTTATTTTGGCGTTCAAGATCATTCAAGGTCATTGAATTCGGCGCCAATTGAGAGCCAGTGTATGACTTCCTATTAGTGATTAATAGTAACATAGGCCCTATCTCGCACCGATACTGAGATACAGCGACTTATTGGCCAAAAATCGCAAATTTTACCTACCCCCTCTCATTTAGTGACCTCATTCGGGGTGATCCCCTTCGAATTTATGGAAAAGCTTTAGGGTTCCTGAAACTAGAGTCTTCCAGGCAGCCGACAGTGAAGATTTGGTGATTCTAGCCTGCACCGCTTTTGACTGATCCACCCGTGTGACAGACAGACGGACAGACGGACAGATAGATGGACAGACAGACAGATGGACAAACAGAACTGCGATGGCTAAGATGCGCTGAAGGCAGTAACTGCTTTTGCACGTAAAAATTTCTGGATGTAACGATACTCTGTGACCAGCTAAAACTTAGTGGGAAGAATGGCAGCAACAGAAGGGGCAATTGCTAATTGATGACTACTACAACTACGACTACTACTCATACCTTGTCATTTCGCTCACAGAGGAACTTGAGTTTCTGTGGCTTCTTATGCATAAAAACACCATCAAGCTCACCGCTGTCAACCGAACGGATTTCAATTGCCTTGTGTCCCCATCCCATCACCTGTCCCGTACCAATGTATGCTGCAGACACACACACACATGCCCTGTATCAATGTATTCTGTAGAAACACACAGAGTCCAGTCCCCAGTGCATCACCTGCCCCATACCATTGTATGTTAATAGCCTTGTGCATGTCCATTGTGCCTGTCCTATCTACTGGTTTATATTGAATGCTCAGTCTAGTCTCTGCCACTACACACCTCAGGTTCGTCTGTAACATGTGGTGCTATATAAGCTAAATATGTTTTGAATAACTGACTGCCACATAATTGTGTCGTAGGATAAAACAAGAAATTTCAGCAAAGCTCATGAGACGCGCGAAAGCCTATAGCATTTCCAGTTCAGTAGTTATAGTTTCGAAAATCGCATATCACTTGGACTCGGCCCATCGGGACCATAATACACATCGGCCATAGGCGCGTGTGGCGTTGGCGATGGTGGCGCCCTCTTGTGAATGATATAGACTTGCGCAGCCCGATATCGTGAAAAAAAATCCGTAAAACCCTCTATTTTGGCGTTCAAGGTCATCCAAGGTCATTGAATTTGGCGCCAATCGACAGCCAGTATACGATTTGCTATTAGTGATTAATAGTAATCTAGGCCTTATCTCGCACCGTTACTGAGATACAGCGAGTTATAGGCCAAAAATCGCAAATTTTGACCACCCCCCTCTCATTTAGCGCCCTCATTCGGGGTGACCCCCTTCGAATTTATGAAAAAGCTTTACG
>Ga0209367_1004449_pt1 | contig 19317 bp, 12 predicted proteins | sample WorMetLIZISLAND2_FD_187412 | JGI IMG/M metagenome (GOLD analysis project Ga0209367, IMG submission 187412) | Marine gutless worms symbiont microbial communities from Max Planck institute for Marine Microbiology, Germany - Olavius geniculatus... ...
GCATTATAAAATTCGGCCTAGTACTGACCATCGTGCAAAATTTCAAGCCGGTCGGCCCACGCATCTCGGAGATCTCGCGTTGAATAAAAAAAAAACATCATGCGTAAAACATAAGTCCTTCTGAAAACTATCGTTTTCGCACGGACTAATGAAACACGAAATTTAGCCTTTACAGAAAAGGAAACCTGATACGAAACATGAAAGCACAAAATGTCAATCCTAAGCCTAAGATTGTAAGAAGTGTTAATTATGAGCATGCATATGTAATAGTAACAACAGTTCTAATAATTCCCCTCTTATCCTTCAGACAGTCATCAATCTCAGAATGCTGTCTATTTTAGAACAGGGGACAGGGAAGAAATGACAAGTTCTACTCTGTAAGCAGACCAATCTCATATTGTGTGTGGCTTAAATGGGGTTCTTAAGCATTGTCAGTTCAGACTGCTGACAGAGGAGGTAATTATGCATTTATTAGACCTTGTGGTCTGTGAGAATTTCTTTATTCAGTCTTAGAGTCAATCTCAGTCATTTTCTGGTCTACGTAGATCTTTGCCTAAGAGTTTTGGCTAAGGAACACAAGTTATTTGTTTATTATTAAAACTTTCCAGAAGTCTGGCTTTAGACTTTATTTTTAGACTTTGTCTAGAACCAGAATTAGACATTCTGCTAAGTTCAAACTTGGACCATGTCTTGTCTTTGCATTTGGACTTGGTGGAAATTAGCTTCACCCATTGCATTTGTTTGTTTAGTTTTAATGTAATTTTTTATTGTGACGTTTTGTTCAAGCGTTCTTTTGGGGATTTCCTATGATTTCTGCCAAATTTTCCAGTTTTATAATGCATCATTTTTGTAAGAAAAAGATGTGTGTATGTTGGGACACAAAATTAATAATTACTTTACTTTTGTTATCATAATTATGTTGTTTATAGTAAGTGGCCCATCTGACAATTTTAGTTCACAATTGACCACATTTATGTGACAGTTTTTGTATTCAGTCAGATGCATGATCAATGTTAGCCGAGTTGCTGTGAATGTACAGTTGAACATTGGTGACCGTTTGCTGCTGCTGCTGCTGCAGTTCTTGCCAGCTAAAGAGTTAGTGCTTGATACCATGCAGACGTCTGCTTGTTGCAGATTTGTCTTATTATACAGTTGCAAATATATGCATTTAATAAAAATTTCTGAAAATCTTGATGTTGACTATATGGCTTATTATGATAAATATATATACATTTATATGTTTTGTATGTGTGCGGCAGCTTGTGCTTGATTACGTGTTATGTCTGTTTTATTGCTAATTGTACCACCGCCATTTTAAAAGCGACTTTGTTTTAATAGCAGTAGACTGAAGCAAATCAAAACTGCAGTAATTGCCGGCAATATAGGTGCTGCACAGTGCACATTAAGTGTTTTGTTTGCACACATTAGCACTCGAAGATGCTATTGTAGAGCAAATATTATGACTGATATTTCTGCATTTTGTTAAACAGAGAAATCAAAATTTTGTGAACATTATTGGCGTGGTCAGCATATCTTGCATCCAGTTTAAAATGAAACGCCATTTGTCTTTCACGAATGCGATATTTTGTACAAGATGTCATAGATTTTCCAGATGGTTTTAAAGCAGTAGTCCAGCGCATCTGTATCTTCTGATTATGTGCCGTCCAATTTGACTGGCGATGTTTGCCGGCATGTGCTTTGTACATAACGTTTATTTTTACGCACTGGTTATGCTATTGTGCATTTGTTCGTAGCAGGATGCTTTAAGTTATGCACTTTTAATTGTTAGTTTGCTGTTGATCAACAGTGTGTATTTTAAATTTCTAACTTTTCTATGCTGTATAATGTGAGTGTTATATGTGGACGATATGCTGTCAGTATGTTCCTATTATGTAACAGCGAGCTTCCATTGCTTGTGAGGGTGATCGTGCCATTGTGTTGTGACTTATCTGTGTTAAAATGCCCAGAAAAATAGATGAAAATTTTGACTAGCTGTTGAGTGATCTGAAAATATGAAACAGGTTGACAGCTAATTGACAAAGCCGGAATGAGTGTATGTCCAAATGTCAAACATTTCATCATGTTGCGTAAGCGTCACGGATCACTTGTTCATGTGTGGTGCGCTTCAGTGTTCGTTTGCATGCAGCTGTTTATTTCACTGTCTAACGAACTGTCTGATCGTGCATTCATGCGCCTGCCTCTTAGTTTGCACTTTTTGGGTAAAATTGAGGTGATTTTTCTACATTAGACGTGCATCAAATACTAAAGTTTCGTATGTTCAGCCAAAAATTTATCAGATGTATTGTATTTTAGGCATCTCTCTGGAACGGGATAATTGAACATTAAACAAATCTAACAGACTTACCACTTTGCCAGTGCTATAGCAAGGCTTATGCTAGACTGCAAGTCGTTTGTTTAGTTATGTGTGCAGTTATCAACTTGTTATATCACTCCAGACGTGATGGTTGTGGGCATATATGAAGTGAGCCCTTTTCATGGCCTGGTGTATATTATACACTGTGAGGCATTAAAAACATACCAAAATTTATCGATCGTAACTTGAAGATGGATTATCAGATTTTAATAATTTTTGGTATGAATATTCCAGACACAACTGGTCATCAAATGGCTATTTATGTTCCTTTCTCACCAAACGTCTGTTTCTGCACTACCTGGGGAAACAGAACAAGCAAAATATTACATTTTAGTTAATGCAGCGTCATTATGTGATTCAAATAACGTACACTTAGCACATTTTGTGCAAATTTCTAGCACTTTGGCTGACAGTTTATGCAACTGTCCAGTTGTGCAACTGCTGACAGTAAATATTCGAAATATCGGCCATTTGTATAAACACAGGCACGCATATGCATTATCCATTCATTGAGAGCAGTGTCAACAGCGTTCTGCTCCAGACTTTAACCAGTCGCTTTTTGAGTTCATTAATATTCCTAAACAGCTCCCATAAACTTGCTGCTGCACAACCCTGCATACATTGTCGATTGGACTGTGATCAGGGCTGTTATATATGTTATACATATCTGAAGTGATGAAATTTACTGATGTTTTTTCTTTATTTTAACTCGTGTTGCATTTGTTCTGTTTCCCCAGATAATGCAGAAACAGACGTTAGGTGAGCTGGGAATTTAAATGATTGCCAGTTGTGCCAGGAATGTTCTTACCAGTATTTATTAAAATCTCTTTATCCTTCTCCAACTAACTGTCAGTAATGTCACGGATGGTTTTTGGCATTTTTGGTTCATTTTAACGCCGATTTCATGCATTTGATTTCCCCACGTAGTACAGAAACACATGTTGGGTGAGGTGGAAACTTGAATAATCATTTGATGTCCAGTTGTATTGGGAATAGTTGTCCAAAAAAATTTTTAAAATCCGATAATCCACGTTCAAGTTATGTTCGATCAATTTTGATGCGTTTTTGATGCCTCACAGTATAGATCCTGCACTTCAGCTTTGGTCTTTCAGTTTAGCTGACAACGCAGTGGGGCCATGGCACTTTGTATTTAAGTTCTAACGCTTTCATGTGGAGCATTGACTGCACACGAATATACATTACTTCTGCTACAATACGTACACTGTACTTGTTCTGCATGATACATAGGGCCCACATATAACATTGTACGTTTGTACGTATCCACCTCTTATTTTGTGTTCTGATGATGTTTTGTGAATTATGTTGATGTCGTTAATACGTTAATGAGTTAGTGATGACTAACAATAGTAGCATATATAATAATATGCATGGGACATGTTGCTGGTCAGTGAATAAGATGTTATTCTGACAACTATTTCTCATTTTGTGCATTTTTGTCGTTGAAGCCTGAAGGTTGTGCCTTCTGCGCTCTGCCCATCAATGAAGTGAAAAGTCGACCCACTTTGAAACTGCGTAATGTAAGTATTTAGCTACCAAACATTCGCATTTTGACACTTGAGTTTATTTAATTACTACGCAGATTTTACAATCATGGAGTATCGAAAATGAAGTCCATTGGGTGGGGTAACGAAGGAAAGGAAAAGGCCGGAACCCCAAGCAAAAATCCCGGCTACGGTCTTGCTAAAAATACTGCAACTGGGCCTGTCGGACTTTATTGCTGGTGGTCTTGACCGGAATCACCAGTCGGTGTCGTAACTTTTATGAGTGCAGGTTAAAAAACAACTCTCGAGAGCGCTTGCGAAGAACTAGTTTGTCTGGATTATCGTTACGACTGCGTTCTAATTGGGCGAGTCCATCTTCTTCCCAGTGATCGTTATAGCGTCGACGTGTGGCTGTCTGGGGCCTACCGTACGTTCTGTTTTCCAGTATTTCTGTGCCCGTCAAGAGGATTAAACGTACGGTACTGCGGACTCGAAACAAGACGCAACTGCTATCAGCTGCGGATCAAGCCTTTGCTGTCCAAACCATGAAAGTCAAACAACACTGGATTACTTTTAATCCAACCAATATGCTAGAACTGCGTAGAATTAATCAGCCCCCTTCTCGTCTGACCATCGTCGGACAAAGTTAACTTACTGTTTGTTTCGGGTAAACGCAAAGAAAATTATGAATACGGTCAAAAAATTCTTTACCGTATTTCTAGATAAAAATTTGCGAATTTACTTAGCTACAATCTATGAAAAATTCTTCCAAAAATGTGCCCGTGTTGCACGAGCTTCTATTTCCAGCTGTCGGTCGCTGTTGCAATTTGTGAAACATTTTTAGCTAAACATCGAAAACCGCACATGTGTTGTTGAAACTTGTAGTTGCGGCGGTGAGAGTTAGAGTTGCTTAAGGAAACTGTCTTCGAGCTCGCCGTGATGGAATTAGGGTCGCCGTTTGAAATTTGATTATATCTATCATACATTTTGAGCTATAAGTACTTCCGGTTTCGTTTACCATTATTTCTCGGTTGTTAATCGGTTTCGCAATTACCTTCTTTCAGATTGAGATTGACATGATCGATTCTGCCAGGCTCGCAACTGGAAAGAAACGGATTTGATGTTACTAATTCAGTAGGGCACTAAGAGAATTACTCACGCCATTGTATAACGGCGGTTTGTCTGTTTTATCAAATTTTCAATGAATGAGTGTTGCTGTTAAATAGGGCCTAAATATGTGTGCAGCAAAAAAACTTGCACCGTACAATGTCTGCTATGGCGTGGGCGTGCTTGATAAAAATGTGCGTTCATAAGTTGTATTAGTTTATGGATGGAGTTTCTTGTTCACGTTGTTAGTCATCTCTGAAAATGCGTCTGACGCTGGTAATGACGTGATTACGATAGGCCTACACTTTTTTCGGCACGCCATTATAACGCATCACTGGAGCTATTGCTTGCATCGACTCGCAGTACCGTCGTACGTAATAGACAAGCTTGTCCGCACTCTGATGGTCAATGAATCGTGAAACGAAATGGACCGCCTATTCTACTGTATTCTATGGATGCTTCGTATACTTGCGGTGCCATCCGTTACAATTAATCAACAACAGCGGTGCCAGTTTCTATATTTTCCTGTTTTTGTTATTTGCAGCGATTAAAGTTTATGGCGAGAAAACGCAAAATTGGACAATTTATCGCATGCAGTCAATTGAGGCTACATTTCAAATCGATCATTCGCTGCCTCACTGCTCTGCCTGTATTGATACAAAGTGCCTCGTCAATCACATCCAAACTATCTGCGTACAAATGATATCGTGACCTTTTGACGCTACTGCAAAGGCTATTAAATGTGTACTGTATCTTTCCACTATTTTTAACGGATTTTACGTCAGGTTTTGATTTTCGCAGTGCAACGGATTGCGACTAATTAAAGAAAAAGTGCAGAAGGATTGGGTTTTACCCTGAAATACAACTTTATCCTACTTATTGTTACGTTTTGATAAGAGAAGCTAGGGAATGAAACAGAAGTCAACGTCTATAAATTTAACATAGGCATACGTACACAGCACGCATTATTGATGTTTTATTTAATCGCAAATATATACAACACTGAGAACTGCATATGCAGGGTACATATAAAGCGACAATAGTGACTATAACACAGCGGGATAGCATTGCACATGCGTTGCAGTTACGGTTCAACATTTCATACAACTACTGTACATGATTCACTTTACACAATAAGGATGACGACCACTAGTCTGTCCAGTTGTCGTGAGACTTAGGTGTCGACAGTAAAATCGGCCTAACAATCTTTGCAGTCCGCGCTGGAGCCGAACTACGCGCCTGAGCCGGCGATTGGGACACGGCTGGCAAGGGTGTAAGTAAACATCTACGCTAAACGTACGTCATTTTCTTTTCTGTCATGTCCGGTAACACTGACCTTTAGTCTTTCAACAGAAGAAAAGATATTTTTTTCTCATTTTGAAAGAGTGTCAGCTGACTCCGCTTTTTAGGATTTTCTGGAGGCTATATTTGGGCATTTGCTCAACCAACATTTTTTGTCTAGCCGGAAATCTGTTGACGATACGTGCACCAAATTTTGGCCCTTTGTAGTGGGCATCGAGGGCTACCCTGGGACCAAATTCTGGGCGAATACATCGAAAGAATTTTGAGGGGCGTGAGGGGAAAATTTTTTAACCCCTCATATCTCCCCCATTAAGGGAACTAGGGGGCTTAATTTTTTTCTCTCTAACGGGCCTTCAATGGAGACATGTTCTGGCAAAATTTCAGTCCAGTCAATTGAACAAGGGACGAGGGGGAAATGTTAAATACATTTTTCAAATTTTGAGGGTCAAAAAGGTTGACGTCAGCTTTTGGAACCTATGAAGTGGATCAATCTGTTTCCTGCATAAGGTTATCAGGGAATAGTTTTTATACGTCATGCGGGGGTTAAATCCCGATTTCTACATCCGGTTTTTGGCTCAGCGCCAAAATTTTCCAATTATGCATAATTCACTTTCCTCAAGTTTTCTCAGTTATTTGAAGGCCGACGGTCACCATACTTGTTGGACTTGTAAATATTATGCCCCTCTACAAAATTCTTGGCTCTATGCCAGATTTGCGATAACGGTTTGGCCGCTAGGGGGCGTTAAACGAATTTCTTTGACCCTTGATTTTTCGCTTATTTTTGACGACGTTGGCACAATTTTTTTTACCGTATGGTAGGCCTTTTTGGCTCTTTAACTCTGCCAAATGTCGTCTGTGAAATATTTTTCTTTTATGCGCTAAGGGCGCTAAAATTTTTGTTTTAAAAATTGATATATCGCATATTTATCAACCGATTGGCGCGATTTTTTTTACCAGATTGTAGGCCTTAATAGGTGCTTTAAGTGTGCAAAATTTCGTTTATTTACTCTCTTTCATTTCAGAGATATTAAGAAAAACTTTTTAAAATTTTCTTTTTCGACTCTGAGTGTTCTTATTTTTAAAAAGAGTTTGTTCTACTCACTAACCGCCTTTGACCACAATCGCTCTAACCGCAAATTGGCTCCCAGTTCACGCTGCAATAACCGCGAATTTGGCTATGCATTCATTCATATTTATTTTCCAGAATATTTTTCTACGGATGCTCTACAGTTTTCGCTGCCGTCGTCGCCACTCGGGTAGAAAAATGCGATAGTGCTCTGTGGAGTGCACGGCTGCGGGGATAATCTGGTAACGCTTACACGCCTCGAACGTTCACGCTACGACGACGAGACTATAGAACAATATGGTAGTGGACGTGTGGCGTCAAATAAGACGACTTGGCATCTAGCTCTGATTTTTAAGGCGAAAAACAGTGAAAGATTATAAGCCCTCATGTTAAGCGGCACAAGCACAGTTCTGCACTCTAGTGGCTCTCATACGAACCAAACAAATTCTCTGATTCACTACCAAAATGTTTGGCAGGCTATGCCTACCAAACTCCACTCAATACTAGCAGTCTAAATGCTGCATGAATCCAAAACGATACAAATGCTGTGACCTAAGTAAACGTTGCGCTACACGATTAACACTGCTGCTTTAACGAGACCGCGAAGCATTCATAATAGTCGTGCACTGTGTTTCTCAGATTCCGACAAATGACACGAGGAAACCATTGAAAAACTTTCAAAATGACAAAGTGGCATCTTCTTCGTCTTTGATTTTTTTCTCTCTTTCTGTGCCTGGCCACTTTTACGCCATCCGTTTTCCATTTAACGCGTTGCGGCGTTTGCCCGTTCTTTCATCGTCTACTGTCGCTTTCTTGCCTTTTTTGCCTATTTTACCTTTCTCGCTAGACAAGTAGGCCTATACCTGCTTCCCTTAAGTGTGTTCGATTACACACTCGATCTATGCATAGATGAAAGCTAGGTACCAAAGCGTGCTGCGACTCGGCCGATATTCCTAAAGCTTGCCCCCGAGCAGTCGGATAACCGGGGGTGGTGCGGTGCGCTTGCAATGGCTTCACTGACACATCTACGGCGTCATATCATCATTATCAGAGAATCGCACCAACACAGCCGAGCTATCAGCGCCGAGCAAATTCGCGCGGACAAAAACCAGGAAAGCAGATGCACAGTCTTCTTGCTTCCGTGTTGGAGCTCATCGGTTTGCACTGCGACTAGGTCCGAGCTACGACGACGACGAATTGTGCATGCGCGTGTAACAGCAGCGTATCATCACAATGTTACGTCACGATATGTGATCCGGATGCTTTTTGCACCGTCAGCCCAAACCCAATGTGTTGTATACCAAAAAGATTATATCGACGTACTACAGTTGCACTTTCGTCGTCAAAGCTTAGAAACATCCTGACATAGTCTAATTAACAACAAAGAATAAGACTTTAGCGACAAACTAACTTCGTAGCAGTAGTAGGCTACGCCTCGACTACATAGTTCAACCGACAGCGACAGTTAAACCTTGCGTTCACGGACAACAAAACGATACGAATTTGTACAGAGGAATGTCATAATTGAGACTGCGTTTAAGTTACATTTACAGTTAATTCTGACAGTTAGTTCTGACAACACCGGACGCGCGCCGACTGTAAACTTAATGAAATAAAGTCCAATTTGTCTGAACAGAAGCAACATAGCATCTCGTAGTTGTAATTAACATCTGCGAACGTTTTAGATATTTTTCAACGTTTTTTTCATTTTAAATAGAAATTATGTTGAACAATCAATGTGAAATGACGGCATTTTAATATAATTGTATGCAAAAATGTTTCAAAATAATACTCCCAATAGTTTTTAACGTTTAGTTTTTAACCCCCGGAATCTTTACTACTGGGGGTATTTAAAAAAACAATAATATTTAATCAGTAACATTATACAAAAACAACATTAACAGCTTTTGTATTAAAATTTATTTTCTTTTATGTAATGACAAAAATTTGACAAATATGAAAAAGTATGTTTAAAAGCGATGGATTTAGTTAATACGTACGTCAAGTGATTACTGGTCACGTTTTATACAGCGTGTTTACGCTTTATACAAAACGCTTTTGCAACGTTTATTACAGCTACATGACATCTAGACACTGGTTTGTTGGGTGACGCCAGCAGCCTGCTGGATCTCGTCATCATCTATTATCTTCCCGGCTGCAGCAGCTGGCGCTGGCGCTGGAGCTGAGATCCTGCGTCCCACACTAGCGTTGGTGTTTTCCGGTTCCATCTTGCGCAAGGCCTGGAAGCCGGCCGCAGCGTCGCCGCTCCCACCCCCCGCACAGCACGAGACCAGGCGGAAGAACGCCTTGCGGAAGTTGTCTGAGAGGAACGCGTACAGGATCGGGTTGACGCAGCTGTTCATGTACGCCAGACAGTTGGCGACCATCTTGGCGACGGTGAACGACAGCGTCGAGTCGTTGACCGAGCTAAAGAACTGCAGCATGAAGATCACCTGCAACCGACGCCGCACATTAACAACAGCACCGTGTACCAGCATCGCTCCGATGTGTTCAGTCTAGATCCTAGCTCATCGGCGCATATATACCCACCTTGTGACACAAATCTGTTGCCACGGAAATGCTCGTGTGCTTTACTGCAGACACCGGGGAAATCTTGGAGTGGCAGCGTCTTCGATTCACCACTTGACTATAGATAGAGACAGTCGTAAACAGACAATCTGACGTTAGACGTGATCCACAAAAAGTAGTAAAACAATCATTAACGACCACCTGCAACATGCTGTCGATAAGAAGTGGCACAAAATAATTATTTATGGCTGAAATTTTACTGAACAAACATTTTAGCCCAATTCTGCAATAAAGCATGAATTCGAATCAGACTTCTCGCTGCTACCGATTTTTCAGAGTATAGAAGTTTGTGCGTGGTGTTTTGGTAAGAAATAACCCGAAAAATTGCGAAAAGCTGTGTATCGCCATTGCCATTGCGCTCGCAATGCAGTGGTCTCGCACATCTGCGTCGGTGACATTGCTGCTCGGTGTCTGACTGAAGACCGAAGATTCGCCGATCGGCGGCGAATAAGACAGACTGCACGACGTTTTGTATGATTTGTTGAAAATTTTCTCAACTCGTTCTGATCAAAATGAAAAACGACGTTCCGCAGTTTCTACGCGAAAGCTAATATTTGTTGTTAATCTCTGAGCGCGATGCAGTACGCTAACGCTCGAATGCTTAAATATTTTGTACTGTAGAGGTGAACCTGCATGGGGAGCCAGCAAGCTGCAAAGATGACGACGACGATGACGACCAGGCGTGTGACTCGTCTCTTCGCTCTCGACGTCTCCGACTGTTTGCCTGTCTTCCTGGCGCCGGCGACACTTTTCGTCAGCAGCCGACGCACCATCGCTCCGTACAGCAGACAGACGGCGACCAACGGAACGACGAAACCGAACGCAAAGAACGTGCCGTAGAATACACGCGCGTGACGCATGTCACCGAGCACAATGCGCTCGTTGGCACACGTCGATCTCTGCTCACCATTCTCCTCGAACTCAAGTACCTGTCGGACACATTTCACGTGCTATGTCATCGGCCACGCCTACTGCCACCTCCCTGCTGTCCGCACTGCAATATTAATTTCAGATTTATGAGAACCGAAAGGTCCGGACCAGAAGCACTAAACTAAACACACGCAGGTATAGTTAAACAGTTAAGCAGCTGCATAAAAGGCCTAAGTAAAATAATGCATGTAATAATTTTATGAAGCTCGAGAAAAACTAGGCAAATGAATTTTGATAGCGGTCGGCCCAAGTAATACGAAAATATCTACATAAATACAAATAAGCCACGATCTTTTTTTAGCCGCTTTGAATCAGAAGGCACAACAAGCAGCTCAGATCTGTCACATCGCAGTAATCGTAAAAAGCCAACGCTTTTAAATGACTAAATCAGTATGCTACAGTCAGGGCGGCCGGAACTACTATTATGCATAATTCGCCGCTATCTTCCCGGCGGTGGCAGCGTGACTACCATAAAAATGACTTTGCTGTGCTGTAGCCAGAACAGCAAGGACAAGAAAAACAGTAATTGTAGTGGTAATAGACCTGAAAAACCGCCAGCATGGGTGCATTGGCGACGACAATGATGGCCCAAGCGACGGCGAGGGCGATTGACGTGTTCCGGACGTTGCGTATGGTCATGGAGGTGATCGGATGAACGACAGCCAGGTAGCGGTCCAGTGACATCAGTACCAACGTGTAGACGCTGGCGTGAGCTGTCACGTGCACTCCGTACTGGTATATCTACGACCCAGCAATGCAAATTATGCAATCATCATCATCATGTATTTTATTGCAGCCACCAACAAACAATAATAGTAACATAAGATAATATTATGTAACAGGAACGAGTCAAAAGCTAGAATAGTTTATGCTTAGTATGCTAGGACTCGTCCCTATTCCACTATTTCGTTTTATTTGCTGATTGCTGTATATTGTCGCAAAAGCTAGTGTTTTTTACCTTCGCCAAGGAGGTTACGTGATTTGCTAACGTTTGTTTATTTATTTATCTGTTGATTTGTTTGTTGGCAAAATTGCACAAAAAGTTAGAAAGCAAATTTGGTCAAAATTTTCATGGAAAATTAAACATGGTCCAACTAATTTTTTTAAACACTTTAATGACAATCCAGATCGGAATCTGTAGATCCAAGACATAATTTTCGGATTTTTCAGCATTTTAGGGCAAAAATGTTTGTTAGAGAAATTGCACAAAACGTTGCTGGGAGATTTAGCTAAAAGTTTCAAGGAACGTTAGACTTGACAAAACTTAAAGATAATAAAATTTTGGTTCTGTTACCGTAGCGAATACAGCAGAAAATGGCATAATGTTGGTGAAAATTTGCGCTCTTTGAATGCCATTCTAGTTGCTGTTAAGCGCTGCCTTTTTAAAAATGTGTAGAAGGCGCTCTACATAATATTATTGTGTGATTGTGTATTATATCTCAAAACCAAGACTTTTCCATTTTGCAAATTGTCGGAGGCATGTTAAAGGCTTAAGTAAAACAACTAAATATTAAAACAAATTGGTGGCAAGTTTTGACAATGCTGTTTAAATTTTAAAACAGAATAAATAACCACAGTTTTGTAGAAAACAAATATACTTTATTTTATTTAGTGTGCGACTTTGGCGTGTGATGAAATTCGTGTTACTTTGGAACATACAGTATGTTGTAAAAATCGTTTGGCCTTTTTGACCTATAGAACCTACGTTCGGTTACGTCATTGGTTTTAAGAACATCGTAATGACAGGAAATGGCCTGTTGTGTGCTGATGTGCTGTTAAGAAACTACTCGCTCGCTCGCACGGAATTTATTTTTCCACTGCTTAAATTATATATCACGTCTAAACTGCACGCAGTCGAAGTAGTTCTGTTGCAGCACTTGGTATGTTTTATTTTTGCCCCATTACTGAAGTGATGCTTATTGCACAAATAAATGATGATGGTGACACGACTCGTGTGACCAATAAACATCATCGCACTAATGTCTCGGCAGCGTCATTCCCATGGTATCAGCGCGACGATTTAACGATACGTAACGACATCCGCTATACAATGAATATTTGACCACAGTAAGTCGCTCAAGTTATGGGTCCTGTGGCGCGCTGTATATCGTCGGGACTCGATCGTTTATGTTGCTCGATCGACTTCAATCCCACTTTAGATGTTTACATATACCGGTAGTCAGTGATCTCTCGTTCTGGTGTCTGGACTCCGGCGTCAATCAAGTTCTAGTCCTACTGTAGCGGTTTTGTCCATACCTTTATTTCACTGACTTATTTACGAATAAATACATTATAAGTAAACCTTATTAAAGCTGCTAGGCTTAAGCTCCCCACTTTTAAAACTTTTAGCTTTTCAGCTTTTGAGCTTTCAATTTTTGCCACATGCAATGTGTACTGCGAAGCTGATGTCTTCCACAGTGAAACGAACCACAAATAACTTCTAAATGACAGCCACGCCAATCAGGCCATACATATGCTTTGCAGAAATTGCATCCAGGCTTCTGGCTAAATCTGAAACAATTTTCTAATAATAAGTGTTTTTAATTACAGAATATTTTTTTCACAATCCTAAATGCAACAATTTTCGAACAGTATTTGAACAGTTTATAATAACAAAAATAAGTGTACAAATTTGCGCCTATTTGCACGTCTTAAAACTAAAAAAATTAGCTGCAAACAGCTGACCTCCTGATAAATAACATTTTTAAGAAAGTAAATAGTTTAAATTGATTTGTCGATATGCTACAAGCTACAAAATAAATGGTTTCAGGCTTTGTCGTATATGCGAAGTATTTAGGTGGGACAAAATAAATGTGTTTTCGTTATATAATAAAGTTTGCAACGCTCCATTTATTTTTACGTTGTTAGCCAACCGTACTTAAGTAACGGTCGAGCTATTGGCATGGTTGTCGTCTGTCCGTCCATCCGTAAGTCACAGATGTATTGTGGCTAAACGGTAAATCGTAGGGGGTCGGCGATGGTACTGTCGGATAGGGCGCTGGCGACTTCCTATAGGCTGTCAATAACCATGTCTCCATTTGCAGCGGTTTGGCCGCAATTTTTAAAGGAATGTTTTAATCTATGAGTGGCCGTATCTCTGAAATGGTGAGAGATAGGGCTAAAATTACTAACAGAAAGTCGCATATTGGTTTTCAAATGACCTGAAAATTATCTACTTTGGAAGAATTTGAAGGTCACTGACAACCAGTACCGTCGGCTATTTTAGCTACAACTGGGCTTCTTGTTATGTTTTATAGACCTATTTTTATTTTTGCATTTTTGCTTTGCCTGTTTACTCTTTACTGGTGTACGTTTGATGACTTTTAATCAATTAGTCAGAGAGTCAGCTATGTATGGCATGCAAAGATGTGCGTATGTTTTGCTTTTTGCAGATTTGTCTGGCAAATAAATAAGCTGATTGTTTATTTGATAACAAGGCGCATTCCGAGTCAATACTCAATAGAAGTCCGGTTTCTATCACGCAAAAAAGTCCGGCCGTCTGCTCTGGGGAAATCAGTGTCTGCTTTGCCGCTCTTCCGGAAATTGAACTGATTTAGTTCGGCTAGGGTGAGACTATGTACATAATAAATTAGACAAGCGCTTGTAGCAACGTCTTCGTCTATAGCGAAGTAAGTTACACGACCCACTGGACAGCTTCTTCGACTTCCATTCAACTTCGAGTAGTGTCCAGTTTTACTACCGCTGGGCGGAATACACAATGTTATAAACTGCAGAGGCTGAATATTTATAGAGGGTTCGACTGATGCGTTGTCCTGTATTCGGTTCAGACGACTTACGGCTGAGTTAGCTATAATGCATTAGCATTGTGCTGTATCAAATATTCAGCTTGTAATGAAAATCGACCGACCTCAAACACTGCACAGCTACTAGCAGTCGGTCTAATTCGGGTCTTCGATCTTGATCAACAGTATTACTGCAGATACGCAGCTTGCATATGTTCATAATAAAATAAGTGCAGCACAATGATTCCATCATGATGGCGCTGTTGATGAACTAATAATAGCGGCCATTGGGCTAGCAGTGGTCGTAGATGTACAATACTAAAAATGCATTTCGCCGTTGTTAAAGTTGCTCTTTGGATTCAAAAGCACTTGCCGTTAAAAATATCATACACTTTTCTTTCGCGTCAAAAAATGTGCACAACAATACCTCGTGAATAAAAAAAATGAAAATGTGAAGACTGAACAAAACAGAACCGGTAAAAATATTTGATAATGATTCAAAAACTAAACATAATTAAAGTTTAATACCTGACTTTGTGACTTTGTTAAAAACTTTATTTTACCCGAAATTTAGAGAAACGCATAAACGTGAACTGTAACAAATTACTTCGGTTTTCGGAAGACAGCAAAAAATCGATTTTTTTGTTTCTAAACAATCACATGTAGTCCGTTTCCTGTAAAAAATGTCGTCTCCTTTTCAAGTTCTTAAAAACACGGACGCAGTACACGACCATCATGCAAAACAAAAAATAAAACTTAAGAGCGTAACAACACAATTTTGTTTTATTTTACTTCTGACGTCCGACGTAAAGCAAAGCAGAAATACTTACTGAAAAATTTCTGCGTGTCTTTTTGTTTCGCATGCGAGTGCGAGGACAGCCTAAAGCGGGCACACACTTCTTGCACTGGGTTGTTTTGTGGCTGTCCTAATTGGCCGTAATACAGACACGTCTCTCCGTCCGTCCGTCTCTTTATCCCATACTGGCTCGTGTCATAACTCGAAAACTAATAAACGCAGAAACACAAAAATTAGTGTAAACGTTCTACAGGTCAGGAATAATCGATGTGCCAATGTTTAATTTTTAAAAAAAACTTCAGGTGAGAGTTAAAGTTAAGGTTATGCAGCTGTAGCGGGACGGCCGCGAAACATGTCGGCACTGGGTTGACGTATTTGTATGGTTTTGTATCGCATCTCACCTTGCACCAGACGAGACCGAACGGCCAGACGGGAATGACGTAAATGACGGCGGTGAACGGCACACAGACGACGATAAAGACGAGGTCGGCTGCGGCGAGTCCGATGATGAGAATGTTGGTCGTATTGCGCATGTTCTTGTTAGCCACAACGACCACAATCACCGACAAATTACCGACGAAGCCGAGTGCCGCGATGAGACCGAATATGATAGGAATGATGATGCGGACGAAGTACTCGAAAACGACGTTGGTGCTGGGATCAGTCGAGCAGTTGGCTGCTGTGGAGTTGTTGACGCAAGCAACGAGTCCTAGTGACTCCATCGTCGTCGCGCCCGTCGTCACCCGTCTGAGCGTCAGAGATCGTGACAGTGCAACAGAACGCAGCGAACTGACAGCGTGCTCGCGAGTCCGCCGACCGTACGTAGTCTACGGACACTCAGCAGCATCAGCAGCAGCAGCCGCACGCTCGGCCGCATCACCGCATCACCGCAGCACACGTCACAACACTACGTACGACTCTCACAGCTCAGAGTCGCTCTCAACTGTTGATCTTGTCCGCTAGTGTTTTTTTTCAGACAAAAAATTCGTCGATCGCAGAAGAAAACGATAGCAGCTTCAACTTTTCGTCGGAATTCATCAATCGACTAACTTCTACCACTGATCTATTCTGCTTCTCACCCGAAGCCGTGATAACATAACCTGTTCGTAAAAAATGCCGACAGCAGCCGAAACCGTAAATTTTTAGCAAGCTAATATAGTTTTTCAAAATGGTAAAAATAATTAAGTTTTATATAGTTGCTGTAATTGCAAAAAAGCTGTTTTATGTGGTATTACGTTATGGTAATTATAAGAAATAGATAAATGATGTACGCCTAAATCACTCAAGTTATCGTCCTGCATGTGTCAAAGCTTCACGGCTCAGAAATATCGCACTACAAAATGTCAGAAAAAAACACCAGCAGAAAAACATAAAGGCCTACTGCGGAGCTGTCGCTATTTGCCGGGCGGCCTTATTAAAATTAGTGATACTTTCTTTTAATACACGGTCATAAGCTAACAAACTTATTACGATACTCGATTCGTTTGTCTGTTTTTATTGTTTTTAGCCATAAACCCGCTTATTTGTTCTGTCTGTAACGATAGTTTTTAAAGTAAGTTTCGTTAAAATTGTTTATAGCTTTTGGACAAACTGTGAGATGTTTCCGTTTGCATGTTTATTTAGATTTAGATTTTTTTTTAGATTTGGATTTATTATGTATCTTGTGGTTGCGTTGTTAAAAGTTGCGCTTGTCAACTTTACATTAAACGAATATATGATAATGATGTGTTACTGTCGTATATATGTCGCGCGGCGCAAACGCGCGAACGACAGTCACGCCGCTCAAAGTACGCTCTTTAATTCATTTCAGTCGTGGGTGACAGATTGATTTTTTTGAACTGTGCATGGCTGTCTGTGGGGGTGGAAGCGTACAAATATGGAAGTGGTCAGATTCTGCCGACTTGTCTGTAAAAGTGCAGAGCGTCGCGTCTTGTATAACTGCTTGGCTATCATTTGTAAGACTCGCATCTCTGATGATGCCAAAAAGAAAGCAAGATGTTCGCTGCTGTTGTTTCCTAACACATCCAGTCCATTTATAACGACTTTTACGTTTAGCGACATTTTTATTTTTGGCATAATTCTATTATTTTTGCAGATACAAACATTTCGTGAACTGAGCCCGAACTAAAGATACAACATGTGGTGTAGGCCTAAAGCTGGCATGCAGTCTGGGCTATGCGTTGTGTTAATAGAGCTTAATATTGTATCGCGACAATACTTTCAGCGATGCAGAGGCAATAAACAGACTCAATCTCACGGTTGATACGTAGCTATATGGCTATTGCTATAAATCCCGGGATCTGACGTATAGGCTATGGTAATTAACTGCCGGTCTAAGCTTTAATTCAACCAGTAGGCAGGCTTCTAGGATTTCTGGATTTAATAAACATTTCTTGCATACAGAAGCAGTATGTTTGTCATATTAGGCCTATAGTTTTCAGCATTTGTATCCGTATTTGTTTGCCGATGTAACGAGACAGAAACGTAGTTAACTGGGTCATGAAATAGTGGCAGTCAGAACTCCCTTCGGAGACAAAAAGTTTATTCTGGTTGTCTTGCGAGCGGCGATGCTATCCGTATTGACGCGATGTATGGTTATTATGTCGGTGATCGACCCACAGAGCACTAGATCAAGCTCAGAATAATCTTCGACTTGCTGCTATATACCGCTATCGCAGCAGTAGTTCATTCAGCTGACATCCTGTCGTGTTCATCATCGAACATTTCGTAACAAACAAAAAATATTCCAGCTGCCAGTTGTACGTAACTGAACCATGAACCCACTTTTAACATTCGACCACTCGTGCCATTAATAGTCGTAATTTGAAAGGTTGCAACATTGCATATATACGAAATATGGATCAAAGTGTACTCAATCAGTTAACGCAGTAATGATTTCACTGATTTATTTGTTGTTGACTCTCTCAATGAAACGACGAGCGAAATAAAGCATTTGGTTTATACATAAGCCTGTTTTGCTCCGAAAACTGTGAAATTCTGAGATGGAATTGAAATAAATCTTCGCTTCAACAAAATAAAAAATGCTAATGAGGCTGAGCTCCAATCGTTGCTGCTTGAAAACGTTTCTAAAACGTATCGAGACATTTGCAGCTGATTATGCCGAACATCTAACAATGTGAGATATCGTGTCATGTGCACTTTGTCACACAGAATGCTTATGAAGTATGGATCTATTTCCGCGTAATAATTACCGAAATTGTCATCGTTGTTTGTCTGTTACCGACTATGCTCTTTGAGCAAACACACAAAAACTTAAAGTTTAACCTACACATAAATAAACAGGATAAATTACCCGCAGCAGATAGTACAATAAAATTAAAAAACAATATTAAACAACTTTTTACGGTCGTCGTCAACGACTTCGAAACCGCCTAGTTTTGTTTTATTGCAGACGTTCGCACATGCAGCAACAAAATAAAATAAAACGAAACTAAACAATCTGCAACAATAGTAAAACATTGTACAACTTTGCAGCTTGTTTTATTGCAGCATGTGCAAACCTCTGCAATAAAATAAAACTTTTCTGCAAGTTTGCAGCGCGAATTTTCACTGTGTGACAAATAGTATACCCGCCGTCGACGACGACTGTCGCAGGTTGTTTTATTTTGTTTTATGTTATTTTACTGCAGGGTTCGCGCATATTGCTGTGAAGAAGTCACATTTTTAGCATTATCATCCTTACTTACTTACTTTTTAGTTACGGTATTCGTTTCAGTTAGTTTGGTTCGTTTATTGATGCGTTCGGCGCCAATTGTGGCAATTATTGTCTGTTTGGAATATAAACTTAGATTTTCGGTATAAGAAATATTTGATTTTAAACTACCCATCATTAGTACTATGTTTCGTTGCTATAACAACCTGCATCAACGTCCGGTCATTCCTTAACG
>Ga0209367_1004450_pt1 | contig 19317 bp, 10 predicted proteins | sample WorMetLIZISLAND2_FD_187412 | JGI IMG/M metagenome (GOLD analysis project Ga0209367, IMG submission 187412) | Marine gutless worms symbiont microbial communities from Max Planck institute for Marine Microbiology, Germany - Olavius geniculatus... ...
TCAACCGCCAGAACTCCTCGCGCTTCCGTTGTAACAGCTGGCGGTAGGAGCGGCGCTCGGCTCTCCACGCATCAGCAGCGGCAGTGACTGCAGCGGCATCGGTTGGATCAGCTCGACGGTATGTTCGCTCCAACGCTCGAACACTCCGCTTCGCAGCCCTTCAGTTATGTTGGCTAAAGTTAAATTTGCTGATGCTGCTGGATCTGCTGTTCGGTTATTCTGTGAAATATGTACGTTGTTCGTTATTAAAACTCGATGTGCAACAACTGGACTGAATGTTGACGTCTGTGCTTAGTATAGCCTATGTATGGTGCATGTCACCGGACAAAATAGTGCAATTAAGTTGTTGAATTGATTACAATAAGGACTAACGAGATAATCGTTTACGATTGTCATGAATATTTTACACGTCCTAATGTTGGGGGTCAAAAAACTGCAACTTTTTTGACAAGTTTTAGACCAATAAAAATCCTAATGTAGCCATTCGATTTCTGCAAAGCACTAGAACTAAAACGAATGCACGGTAGGCTTAAATAATACTCCAAAAGTCAAAAATCAAAACGTTTAAAAATCTGTGTGAAAATGAAAAATTCGTGAACCAAGCATAATTGAAATGTTATCAAATCATTCGCCAATAACGTTGCACCCTACAAATTTATTTTGGCCTGACGTATACTCACACCAAGAAATAACTTAATTTAACTCAAATACAAACTTTTATCTTTGATATTTTTTATCTGATATAATATAAATAAATTGCCAAATGTGCATTAGGCCCTACTTGAAGTATTCAGTTGAAATATAGACCTTACTTGAAACAAGTGTGATTTAACTCTTTTCAGGTATAATCTTTTTTGTGTGCAGCCTCACAGGTCACAGGACGCTACTGGCGAATATTCTGATAACGCACAGGGACTCCGTTAAATTAACGTTTTTAACCGTTTCTCAGTAACGTACGTTTAGAAACGTCCTAGTAACGTTTTCTGAACGGGAAAGACAAACGCATAGAGAACGTTCAGTCGAGTCCACAAATGTACGTTATCTAGATGTTCGCTAGTAACGTTTTTTAAACGTTCGCCAATGACGTTCGTAAAATGTTATTAGCGAACGTCGTGAAAACGTACATTGTGGACTACGACGTACATCGTAGTCCCAGTGGTGGTTTTAGGCCCGGGCCGGAGAGGGGCACAGGCCCCCCCAGTTTTGCTCCAGGCCCCCCAGTTTCGTGGCCACCCATAATTTTTTTTTGCAAAGATAACACACATTTTTGATTTTTTGCATTTCCAAATTTTAGAAAAGCGGCCAAATTTGCGGCTTCCATTGAACGTCCAAAAACCAAAAGTGCTTCAGCTTCAGGGGGCGTAGCCCCCTGACCCCCTGATCAGAGGCCCTGCCCCTGGACCCAGCTGGGGGCTCTACCCCCAGACCCCCGTTATAGGCTCGCGCTATCGCGGTCGCCATCGGGCGGGCACGTGCCCCCCAGATGTTGCGGGCTAGAACCGTCACTGCGTAGTCCACAAATGTACGTACTAGGGACGTTCACATGAAAAGTTCTGCGAACATTGACGAAACGTTCTTAGAACGGTCTAAGAACGTAAAATTCTTAGCTGGGCCCTGGCGATTGCTTTAAAAGAATGATAATGAAGTGATGATTTATAAACAAAATAAATTTTACTGTTTATCAAAACTTTACTATGACGTCATCGGCAGTAACGTGGTAAGCGGTTTTTGAAAATTAAATTGCATTTTTAGCTTGAACATTTTTGAATGCTGAAAAATCGGTAGACGGTCATGTTAAAGAGTCTATAGGCCTAACTTCGTCGTTTATTTAATCAAAATCAAATTTTATTTGCCAGTTAGATGTAAAAGGTTTCAGCAAATAAATGTAAAAATTTTAAATTAAAATTCCAAATGGTTGGTGAGAAAACAGCGAAAAACTTTAGGAATCTACTTTTTTGCCGCACTCTGTAGAGTCCTCGGGCCAGCCCACAGTGAAGATTTTATGATCCTAGCTTGCGCAGAAATGGCAGAATGTGATGGATGAATGGACGAAAAGACAGACGGACGTCTGGACCATGGCTAAAATGCGCGCTGTCGCGCGTTAAAACGCTATAGCATTAGTATCCGGTAAGCTTAAACGGTTGTGCGGATAATAAATTATTCGTTTTGAGCATCACTAGGAAATGCAGAAATTTATATTCTAGATTAAGATGGCGGCAGTTTTAGAAAAGTTGGTTTGTAAAGAATACGCTGTGCATGAACTGATTCAGTGGCTATCAGCGAGCTGCGATGAAGTAATTTGATTACTTTTTTGCTGTTGGCCATTTATGACAACCTTTTTTGTACAAAGAAAGACAGAAACAAACAAATGTCACGGTTACTGGGCTCAGTGTTATCCTCCGTCCGTATGGACGGAAGATAAAACCGCCAAACTGCTATTTTCCGTCCGCAACCCTAACCCTAAATCTAAACCTAACCCTAACCCCAGCACTAATCTTGTGAAGCGGAAGTGCGGATATGCGTGTGGATGTGGTGTTGCCACAGACCTAGCCTATTTATAGGCCCTAGCCTAGTTATAGGCCGTCCAGGCTAATTAGGACGAAGTTTTTGTCTACCACAGACTTATACATTAAATTTCTAGATTCTCTACTGTAGCGCCACCCCGTTATAGAAGGCGATCTGTCTGTGTTTCTCCTCTAACCCCCAGCATGCTTTGCGCGGAGAAACGTTTCTTTCGTAACACGCTTACTATTTTTTTGCACTGCAAGCTACATTACGTGACTGTATAACATTTTAAGCACTTTGCGCTGTATTGAAAAAATTTATTACGCACATTCACTGTGCGTAATCGTTGCCTAGCAACATGCACATGACCGTTGGTGTGGCATTGCGTAAGCCGATGACTAATGCTATCGTGCATTTCACAGTCAGCTGCAACTGAATACTACACAACAAAACGAATTTTAGTCATATGCTGCGAATAAGGTAAGTGAACACAAATGAATCGTAATCAGCACTACGTTATATAAAAATAAACGCCCAACTATTTTATAAACAAATCGTCACAATGCATGCTGGATACTAAGGGAGAAAGTCAGGGGATTGCGATTGGCTGGCGGCGCTGCCGCTGTGGATGTCGCAACAGGTGATGCTGTAATTAAGCTGTAATTTATTAGTTTAACCACCCCGCAACCTATTTCTAACCTTAACCCTAATCTTAACCTTATCTTTAACCCTGGGCCTAACTCTGATGTAACGTTCACAGATACATGGCTACGTGAAAAAAGTAGAGCTGTCAAATAGTTAATTTTTTATCACGTTAATGCATTGCGTTAATTTTTTTTAACACATACGTTGCGTCGCAGGATCGTGACAGTAGTGATGTAGTGGTGACAAAATAATTTTTAAGTACTCGAATATTATTAAATTGTCAAATAAACTCAATCCAGTGGAATATTGAAACTCCAGCTTCACAGAATTGAGTACATTTACGTATGTGCATTAATTTTTTAACGCGTTAATTCAACAGCTTTAGTAAAAAGTGAATTGCGGATTTGCGGATCTCCAGATGTCACAACAGGTAATGCTGTGATCAACTGTAATTTATTAGCACGCACGCTGTTAAGTTGTCCACAATGCAATGTTAAAACAGTTTGGTTTTTTAGTAACGCTTGAGTAGTTCGGTCCAGAATGAGTGAGCTGTCAGTCTGTCAACACAGGCGGACAGAGGCAACATGTGCGTGCAGAAACAACATGCACACAATCGCTCAGTCGGTCACAGTGACCATCGTGCAGCCCTGAATTAGGCTTACAAACAAGTAGTCTCTACTCACACCTGTTAGTAACAACTCAATCGTGCTGCAAGCTACTAGACATGGACTTCAGTAGTTTACAACAGCACCACTTACTAGTGACTATGTAACTGTGCTCACTGCGGCCTGCCACTGTCACTCTTTTGTTGCAATAAATATTACAAAACCGGTCATGCCATGTCACCCCGCATCACCAGCACCTCTGTGGCTGTAAACACCGCTTTGGTGTCTGACGTTAATTAGTAACTCAAGGATGCTTGACTGTTTTCTCACACTTTTCCATTCAATCGTTCTAAGCCCCCTCCTCCCCCTCGTACATGGGGTGCAGTGAGGCAGGCGATCTTAGTTTGATAACACCCGCCGTGAGAGGAGCAGGCATGCCGTGGCATGCTATTTAACGTTCACGGCAGTTAAGATGCTAGAGCTGCTGCGTTTTGAAAATGAAAAACCGAAACTGTCAATAGAGAGCCTAAAACTGCGGTTTTGATACGCTGTGATATTGCTAAAAAAACTGCGATTTCGGTGCTGATTTTGACAACCATAACAACACTACCTATGCAAGTCAGCCTGGCCCGGTAAGTACTTGGCCCAACCTGGCACGACCCAATTTCTAGAAGAAATTTTCAAGCCCAACCCTGCCCAAATTTAGCCGCCCGACTCAGTTCAGACGGGCCGGGCCGTCTAGTTGCTCGACCTGTGCAGAGCTGTAGCACAAGATTCCAATTTTGCACCTACGTTTGCCCAAAATGGGAGATTTCAGCTGCAGTTTTTTGCACTTCTGGATGCAATTTTTTGGACAGTAAGATTTTCTGACCATTTTTCGGCAGTCAGGAATTTATGGTGGACAATAGCTCATCCCCCACCACGATGCCACTAGCTGCAATATTGTAATTAGAGCTGTGGAATTAAAGCATTAATTTAATGTGTTACAAAATTACGATGTGTTAAAAAAAATTAACACCTCAACGGCATTAATTGTAATGTGTGGTCTGCTACAGATGGCAGCTGCACCTGCTGCACTGCTACCAGCTGGCATGACCTCTCACGTTGAGTTTGTACTCTTTTTCCTAAACCTGTTGAGAGACTGCACTCAGGACATTTGGCTCGGCCAACAAAGTGAGAGAAATCTGACTCCACTCAAAACTCCAATGACAAGAAACCATTCACAGCAGGGGTCTACTCCGGACACGGCTGCTGCAAGCTGTTTTCATCAGTCTTATGGCAGTAGCACCTGTACACCAGATAGCAGTGTTTGGAATAATTCTTTTTCCGTGCAGAGCCGATTGAGTTCTACAGCTAAAACACCAAGAAAAAACCATTCGCTGATGTCAACTCCGGATGTGACTTTCAGTGCAAGCTGTCTCTCCGAGTCTTGTAGCCAGAGCGGCATGTGTAATACCACTCCAGACAGTGGCGTGCACCACCAGCAGCATAATTGTTTCAAGCAGAGTTCTACCAAGCTTCGTACTGCACGTGGACTGAGTCCATCCATGTTGAGTCCTCAAGAACTGAATACTGCCCAGCACCAGTTACATGCCGTGAAACCCGATTCGGCCCACCACCGTGTACTGCGGGGACAACAGAACTCGTCAGTACTGTCGGGGGAACATTTGACAGCTTTATCATCGGCTAAAGAACGTTTCCATGGCAACAGAGCACTGTTCGGCGACACTTCAACACAGAGCGGTGGGAGGAAGTCTGTAGGAAAGCACAAGTCCACTCACAGAAACTGGTCATTGTCGGACAAACAGGAAAAGACACTGCCAGTGCCGCCATCGTTTAACTTGGATAGTAACGAGGACTTTCCTGACATGAAGACAAGCCAGAGGTACTACTTCTGTTTGATATGTTGTTGGCAATAAAACAGTAAAGTTTTACTGTCTGAAGCACATACTGTGGTGCAACCTGTTGTTGCCGGTGTGAGTTTGTCTCTCTGTTACAATAATGCACAGAATTTTCGCGTAAATATTTCATGTTTTTTGTCTGTCCAGTATAAAATCACCTGAGTGTTTGTGCGTCCATGCGTGCATCCGTCCTTACGTCCAACATTTGAGGCTTCATATCTCAATAACTGCCTTATAGACGCATGGTCACAATGGACCATCCATAGAAAGTTGACCACTGCGAGTCGAACGGTCACGTGACTGATGACGTCACGTGACCCCAAAAGGTCAAGGTCGTCGCCCCATTGTGGTGCCATTATCTCTGTAACGGTGCCAGATACGTAGATGCATGGTCGCAATGGACCACTCATAGGAAGTCGCCTGTCGCGAGTCGAATGGTCGCATGATCGATGACGTCGCGTAACCCCAAAACGTCAAGGTTGTGACCCCATTATTTTTGAGGTGCTATATCTCCATAACGCTGCAAGATAGGCGCATGGTCACAATGGACCATTTATAGTAAAGCGCTGGTGACGAATCGAATGGTCACATGACTGACAACATTAATTGTTTGGTCATAATAATAGCGAAGGATGACAATAACATGGCTGCTTTACAATTTAAAATTAAACATTTTGATTTTTTTTACTATTATAAACAGCTCACTGATTACATTTATACGGACATATTGGTAAACTATCGAAATGCATTGGACAGACTCCGTGTTCGTATGAACATTATCTTGTTTGAAATATTTTCATTTCAGTAGTTGCTTTAAAAAGGAATGTGGCCATATTGGTTACTGCATATGACTGGAAGGGGGAGGGGATGGCTTTAATGTACTCTCCCAATCCATCTGTTGTCGCTCAGCCATCTTCGGACACCTAGCGAGGCTTGGCGACGAATTTCCAGCCCACAAGGCACTCCACAGTTGTGTCAAGTTGTCTCAGGGACGCCTCCCAGACCCTACATGGAAACGTCGTCCTGGTCGTCCACGTGGCAGGTGGATAGACCAGCTCCAAAAAGACAACAACCGCCCACCTGCTGATCAGTGGAAGCTGGCTATCAGGCGTGGTCACGGTGGAAGAGCGACGCTACGGTCCAACGACTACGCGACTACCTGACCTGACCTGAATCCCATGGATCTGCCAGAAGCTGCGATTAGCAAAAAATCTGTGCAGTGCTAAATTGTGCATTGATTGGTACTGACACAGGTGATCTTGGACCACCTTGAGCAGAGGTGGTTTTGTGAACATTGTTGCCGATGTGGTTGTGTGACTGGTTAGCAAAGCTTCACGTCGTATCAAGCCAACGCTTGTCTCACCGACGTCTGCTGATGTCAGTGGTGGTGACACAGCGGGGAATAAATGCAGCTCGACGTCTTCATCGATGTTCAGCTGTGTGCCCATTGTTCCTGCGCCGGCTTACGCAATGCCACGCTCTGTCTGGGCACACGTCGATCACAAGCTACACACCAGGAGGAGGTACTATCGTGTTTACAAACGTGCCACTTTTACTTTTCTATGAATATCTCTCGTTAAACATGGGCCAATTTTAATATTTTTTAGCATGCAACATCACCAAGAATCGGCCTGAAGAACTGTAGTTTTGCTGACTTTACCTTAACACTGTTTCTACACTACCTTGTGAAATGCTGAAGTCAAAGTTTGGTCTTTGACAACAATGCATTCATACTAGGCAGTGGGCAGCGTTCAAAATTCCCCATACACTGTCAAATTTGAGTTATGTGCTCTTGTAGCTGGTTAATTGACTTCTGTTTATCATTTGATTGAGTGTTTTAATCAGTTGTCTAAATATTTGATTGATGAACATATAGAAATTAGAGCTGGTAATTGTGACTAATCAATTAATTGTTTATTTTTATTATAAATAACAGTGGTTGTTGTGCAAGAAAATGCATGTTTTTATCAAGTCCTTTATAAGTTATATTTAGCTAACAGCTGTCACAAATGCATCGAGACATTGACAAGTTATTAATAGCCTGGCGTAAGTGTTCGTTTTATCTGGAGGAAGTGAATATTGCTCATCAAAATGCTTATCGTTGTATTTGTATTATAATGCATTTTTATTGATGTGACTAATTATAAATTTAAGGATTATGTCTTTATTAATTGTTAAAATAGTTTCACAATTTACCCCCCCCCTGGATGGACGGAAGGTTAAGTTGGTTTTGGTGTTACTATAGGGTTAGTGTCAGTGAGGACAAATATGACACAGTCGATGCAGCAGCAAGTCATTCTTTGCAATCCCAGCATGCAGTTCCAGTGACGTCAACTCCTGTCAAACTGTCCCCCGCTGCTGGTACTACAGCTGCTGCTGCTGCTGCAGCTGCTGTGAGCTGTGACGTAGCAGCTGTTGATCTCGTTACATCTTCATGTCAACTGCAGCATCTGGCTCTCATCTACTCTATGCTCATTAGAGGCAAGTCTTAACTGTTGAGATAGCACTCTTGAGCCCCTTTTGTTTTAAACCCAGTTTTTGCCAGTTTAATTTTTGTGGCACAAACATTAACAGTTTCTTGACAGAAGAACACAACTTTGTTTATGCACATAGAAGTACTAAACCGACTTTAATTTTTAATATGTTGTCTTATGTTATAGCAAACTTGTGTACAGTTGTAAGTTTCCAAGTTTTAAAAACAAGGTGTCACAGTGAAAAACTGGATTTCTCTCTGCTGCTGTTGTGTTGTTGTAGCTTTCTCATTCTTTTAACTGTACAACTTCAAATAGAAATTTCCACTTTTATTAGTACCAGTTGGGCCTTTTTACAGAACCCGTTTAACATTAGAAACAAAAACAAACCCTAAATGCAATAAATCACTAGGTTGGTCTTGTTAAAAAACACATTTCTTTGCAACCTTGTGTGAGACATGTCTTCTGTCTGCTGTAGTGTACAGAGTGGTCTGTGGTCTGCAGCGTGATCCATAGACTACAGGGTGTCTTGTAGTGTAGCATATAGGGTGTCTTCTAGTGCCATGTCATTGATGTCTGTAGCACTTCTGTGTGCTGTTTTTGCTGCTGTCATTGTTCAGAGGTTTTGGTGTCTGTATCTGTATGTTTGTCTGTATATTTTTCTGTGTACGAGGGTGATTAATTCTATAAAGTACTGAGAATCAATGTCTTAGACTGAATTTTTTGTAACAATCTATATATTAGTAAAAAGCACATTTTTTTATAAACACGTACAGGTTTGTTGCGCAATGTGATGCAGCGAATGTGAATGTAATTGATGACTTGAGGGAGATTTAAGCAGAAATGATTTTGAGTGTTAACGCGAGCAGCGTAGAATTGGGTTTGCTGTTGCACAAAAATTCTCAAGTCTGCTGCCAGATTTTTTTTGCAACTCTGTGTGTCTGCTAGTGTGGGTCATAGCTGTGTCGTTGGTTAAAACGGGGGGTGGGGGGTAGGAGGTTGCAATTTTCCACTGACTCTGTAAATTTCTGACAGAATTCCAACAGAGAACTGCACATTTCTGACATGTGGGTGCTTGAATTTTCCAGTTTTCAGCCCCAAAATTGGCATTTTTTGATGAAGATTTTTTGACAAGAAAAAGATTTGCCAAGAATTTTCGTACTGCCAAAAACTGGGGGTGGGCAGTTTACCCTCTTTTCCATGATGCCTGCCAATGGCTAGAGCCATGTCAGTGATGCTGTCTGACTTCTGTTTCTGCTGCTGTTGTTCATGGGTTTAGTGTCTGTGTCTGTCTGTCTGTCTGTCTGTCTGTTCGTCAGTCTCTCTGTGTGTATATTTGTGTTCTGCTGCTGTTGGATGTTTAGAAGGTCTGGTGCCTAACGTTTTGGTGGAGTTAAACTTTGCTATTGAATTATTGACGGCACGCCATTTCTCTCCTTCTGATACTAAAGGTTACCATTCAGCTGAGACTCATTTTTATGTATAAGTTTTAAGTCTACAGTGCATTATGTCAGTGTAATTTTACTATAGTGTGCGGAAAGTTGCTTTGTCTGTTTATCTGTCAAACTCCTCTGGCGCTGTCTGTGTTGCATGGTCGCAGATCCCAACCGTGGCGTTTGTTCTTGGGTCTTAGGTACCTTGATCCCCACATCCCCCCACAGGCAGCCTGCGGGGATTGAGTTGCCGTGTAACCTGAGTGGACCCGCCCATTGGACGGGAACTTCTAGTGAGGCATAATGTGCTGTAGACGGTGTTGAAACATACTTGTTTCATGACTCTGATCGACGGCGTGTTTTGCCTGAGAACGGGTGCTGTGCACAGACTCGAGCCACGTTTCAGTCATCACGCTCGCGTGGAGTGAGATTATGGGCAGCTTTATCACTCCAGACAACTGGCCCTCAAATGACTATTCAGTTTCCCACCTCACCCAACGTCTGTTCCTGCACTACCTGGGGAATGCGGAACCAGCAAAATATTACATTTTTACCCAGTGTGGTATCATTACTAAATCTAAATAACACAAAAGCACTTTTTGTTCACATTTTTGACACATTGGCTGACATTTTATCTAATTGTTTCGTTTTTTAACTGCCTGCAGTAAAATTGCTCGAAATGTCGGTCCATTGTGCAAATGCAGGCTCGGAGATGATTTCTCCATCCAGTGACAGCAGTGTCGATAATGTTCTGCTCCAGACCAATCCAGGCTGTGCCAGTCGCTTCTTGAATTCATAAACATTCCTGAACGCCATCTGGTGGACACACTGCTGCATGACACTCAAACCTTGTAATCAACTGATTATTCCGGGCCACAGATGTGAATAGATAGATTTTATTAATTTTTTCATTCATTTGAATGCATATTTTGCTTGGTCAGATTTCCCCAGGAGTGTAAAAACAGACATTGGATGAGATGAAAACTTGAACAACTGTTTCATAGCTACTTGTGTTATGAGTATTTGTGCCAGAAATATATATTTAAAATCTGTTAATCTTTTCTCAATCTACAGTTGATAATGTCGGGGATGTTCTCTTAACGTTTTTGTATATTTTAACACATATTTTGTTTGGCCTGCTTTCCGTAGGTAGTGCAAAAGCAGACATTGGATGAGGTGGGAAACTGAATGGTCATTTGATGGCAAGTTGTGTCGGGAATATTCACACTAAAAATTATTACACTATAAGGCATAAAAAACACACCAAAATTTATCTATCATAACTTGAAGATAAATTATCAAATGTAAATAATTTTTGGTGTGAATATTTCAGACACAACTGGCCATCAAAGGATTACTTATGTTTCCACCTCACCGAACGTTTGTTTCTGCACTACCTGGGGAAAACAGAAGAAGTAAAATATTACATTTTTATTCAATGCAGTATCATTATGTGGTTAAAATAACACACATTTAGCACATTTTGTCTAAATTACTATTACTTTGGCTGACGCTTTATCCAATTGTCCAGTTGTGCAACTGCTTACAGTGAACATTCAAAATATCAGCCATTTGTGCAAACACAGGCAGGGAGATGCATTCTCCATCCATTGATAGCAGTGTTGATTATGTTCTGCTTCAGACTTCAACCAGTCATTTCGAGTTCATCGATATTTCTAAACAGCGTCCCATAACTCGCTGCTGCATAACACTGCAAACATTGTCGAATGGACTGTGATCAGGGCTGTTAGGGGTTACATATCTGGAATGATGAAATTTACTGATTTTTTTTATTTAAGTTCATGTTGCATTTGTTTTGTTTCCCCAGGTAATGCAGAAACAGACGTTATGTGAGCTTAGAATTTGAACGGCCATTTGATGGCCAGTTGTATCAGGAATGTTCATATCAAAAACTTAAAATCTCAGTATTCTTGTCCAAGTTACTATCAATAATGTCATGGGTGGTTTTGGGCGTTTTTGTTTATTTTAATGCCAATTTCATGAGTTTTGATTTTCCCAGGTAGTGCAGAAGCATATGTTGGGTGAAGTGGAAATTTAAATAATCATTTGATGGCTAGTTGTGTCATTAATAGTTGTACTAAAAATTATTAAAATCTGATAATCTACCTTCAAGTTATGATCAACAAAATCTTGCTGTGTTTTTATGCCTCACAGTGTAGAATCGGATAATTTTGCTTTGGGTTACAATTGAAAATGTCGAGGATGTTTTTTTGAGACACAGTGTAGTGTAGTATCCTCACAGTGTATACAACTAGATCAGCATTTAGGGTTAAGATCAGGGCCAGTAACTGCGGGTTATGGCCAGCTAGGCTGATATTTATTGACTGACGCTGATGCTATTGCTTGTTGCAGCAGCTACTGTGGAGAGTCTTAGACTTCTGCACAGCTTGACAGTTTAGGTTGTTCTTCATTCTGTTTCTACCACAAATATCACAAGTCACATGAATTCATTGTGTGACTGCTCGTATTACTGCTAAATATCTAGTGCTAGTCATTGTGTCTGCGTGTCTGTGTCACTTGTTGTTGCAGATAATCTCTATTTGACATCTTTGCATAACGTCGTCTATTTTGCTTCTCAAGTACTCGCCAACCTCTTTCGGTACACACTCTGTCCAGTTCGCACTCTACACTCTTTAATACAATGGGTTCTTATGCCTCCTGGAAAGTCCTGAATTGTTTTCTTTGATTTTTCTGGAAACAAAAGTTTAGGGTTTTGAAAAGTACTGGAAAATGAAAATCAGGGATAGTTGATGCATTTATTGGGGGGGGGTTCAAAATATAGAACATGTAGCACTAGCATAGCACTTACTGAAATACAATGATGAGATAAATTTCAAAGTATTTGGCTTTTTGTGCACTTTGTGAAGAACTTTTTACTTTGAATTGCACTCGATGTAGTCTGTATAGTAAGTAACACCTGTGGTTTTTACGCGCGAAAGCAGCTAGTGCTTTAGTGCGTCTTAGCCATCGCAATTCTGTCTGTCTGTCTGTCTCTCCGTCTGTTCGTCCGTCTGTCTGTTCGTCTGTCCGTCACATGATTGGATCAGTCAAAAACGGTGCAAGCTAGGATTACCAAATTTTCGCCTCAGCTGTCTGGAAGACTCTACTTTCAGGAACCGTAAAGCTTTTCCATAAGTTCAAAGGGGGTTACCTTGAACGAGGGTGCTTAATGAGAGGGGGGTAGGAAAAATTTGTGATTTTTAGCCAGTAAATCGCTTTATCTCAATAACAGTGCAAGATAAGGCCTAAGTTACTATTAATCACTAATAGGAAGTCATACACTGGCTCTCGATTGCCACCGAATTCAATGACCTTGGTCGACTCTGAATGCCAAAATAGGGTTTTTTTTAATGGATTTTTTGGTGATTTCGGGCTGCAAGACACATTTCAAGACTGAATTGCGCCGAAATCAATTGAGATAGTCACAGAGAAGCTGCATATGAAATTTTCAGCATTGAACGTAGATTTCGATGGTCCAAGTCTCAGTTTTCTAGGTTCAATGAAACCTGTGCACGAGGGCATCAAAAAGCGGTATTCTCGTAAAAGTCGTTATTTTGCCTCTGTTGGCTAGTCTTTCGTGAAAACGGTTGCAGATAGGCATGGGCATGCTGCCTGTCACAACAAGCGTCGGTGACAAGCTTTTCAGTTGTATCAACATCGATGACTATTACGCGCCTTTCCATCAATAAACATCGCTAAGTTATAAAAGCTCAAATGTCCATGTTAAATTCACGTGTTGCAGTCAAATTTGGCAGAATTTTGGGGGTGACGAGTATTTATGCAAATTAGGCAAAGAATATTCAAGTGCTTCAATATGCAAATTTGTCATTTATTTATTACATCATTGTAAAACTTTTGACGTATCACACGTCTTTCTACCACTAATCATCACTAAGTTATCAACGTTCAAACAGGTCCGGTTTTTTGGCCCACCCTGTATATCTGATGATTTTGTTATGATAAGCATCAGTGGCCACAGGCTCGGCTATGTAGTCTTGTGACCCAAGATCATGGAGTGGCCTAGATGCAGTTTCTTTTGCATTTCGCTGACTTGAGCTTGTTATGGGGAAGTCGCAAAGGGGTGACTGAATTTGCAGGACCTGGAATTTGAAGGACCAGAAAACTTCAAAGCCCGGAATTTGAAGAACTGGATTTTGGTGGACCAAATCGTGAGGGTGGATTTCGACGGACCAAATCGCAGGGGTGGATTTTGACGGACCGTGAATGTGATAGGCCAAATTAGGATGAGGCCGAAATACAATTGCAAAACTTTTCGATATGTGCATGTAACACAAACAGCAATTATTGTCAAACATCAATGAACAAAGAAATGGTTGTCTCACGAAACATGTGCGATGTATCAAATGTAAGCATAATAGAATATCGCTGCAAGTGCAAATCTTGATTAATTTCTACTGTAGTTCGCAGTCGACTGAAGATGTGCAGATTAGTGACGTTAGTGATGTTTTCAGTCCGCAATTTTGATCGAGTATTAATCAGTTAAAAAGATGTTGTCTGATTGATTTTTTAACGATTGATTGATTAATTATAGATCGCAGATTTTTGCAGCACTAACTGATTGTACTAGTGCAGTGTGGATGTCACAATACTGTTGCAGGTTGTTGCTCTTGTTGGATCACTCAACTCGGCGCTTGCTCGCAGACAACCAACGACTAATTGAGTTCAACATTGAACTGACGCAGTCCCTACAGCAGACTGTTGCTGGCAGTGGTGACAATGTAAGTATACTTCAGTTCAGTTCAGGAAATGTTTAGGAGGAAACAGGTATTCCACCAATGAAAAGTTAGATATTTTTTGCTACCTGTGATGTCATGGTGACATCATTTTTCCATGTCTGTAAATTATGTCTTTTACTTTTATAGACAGACTTTTGATAAAACTAGTAAAGTACCCACCCTACGGGCAGGTACTTTGCTAGGAAATGGATGCACGCAAGACTTTGGGAGGGGTTGTACGCAGCCTTAGGCTGAAACCTTTAAGTGGCCGTCATTCACCACGAAGCTGAGCACTATACTGACGAACTTGACAGAATCAGTGGGAAAAGAAGACCCATCAACTCAACCCCCGCTTCGTCAAGCTGCCCGTGGCGGCAGGTGGGGGGGCAAGGTGGGGGCACGTACCCAAGGCCCAAGGACTTGCAGTACATTACGGGAGTTTTGATATCATTCTCCAGATGGCGCCACAAATCGTTGAAGGTTGGCGCGGTGAAAATCTCCATTGGTCACAACGCAAAATTTTCAACTTTGGGGCCCCATCAGCCTGCCCGTGGGGGCAGGTGGGGGCACGTACCTAAGGCCCAAGGACTCAAACGCTGCTGACAGTCAGACGGACAAACAGACTTTCCGCGCATTATAGTAAGATGTTTGCGAGTAAGCAAGGGTTATGAGCAGCAAGTTTGTGCAAGATGCTTCCTTACAATACACAGACAATTGAATATTGATGGAATACTAGAAATACATTCTGTGGAACGAGTTATCTGTCCCATTGCCACGCTATATAGCCTAGCAGCTTCGTATAAGGGAGGTAGGTGCAAACAGGGTGTAGTTATCTTTCATGGGGGCTGAGCTGTAGTCAATTTTGTCCCACAATTTGTTGCCATGGCAACAGGGGTTGGCAGGAGAGAAATTTTAATGACACCATCGGATAGCCCGGACCCGAAAATAGGGGGGTAAGTGCAAACAGCGTGCAATTATTTTTTACGGGGATTGAGTTATATCGCTTTGAAATCTCCATTGGCTGTAATGCAAAATTTTGCAACTTTTGAATGGTTGCTATGGCAACAGAGATCGTTAAGGGGTAAATTTAAATTACATCATTAGATTACCTGACTCCAAAAATAGGGGGTCGGTAAACACAACGTGCAATTATCTTTTATGGGGACTGAGTTATACCGCTTTATGTCTCCATAAGCTGTAATGCAAATTTTTAAAAATTGGCGTAAAATACGGAAAGGAGTTATCAGATTTTTATCTCAAACAAAGTCAATCTTTACTATTCGGGCCCCAAATACTGTGTAAAATTTCATCAAAATCGAATCAAAATTGCAGCCGTAGTAGTGTTTACAGACAGAATGACAGACAGACGCAAGTGATTTTATAATCTGTCCCATGCTATGCTGTAGCAATGGGACAGATAAAAATTTTTAAATGAAAAAAAATTGACATGATCGGCAGTATTAAGTCGTTCAACTGATAGCGGGCAACTGGTCATGCACGCAGTGACGCAGTGCGCGTACGCCTGTCAACATCAACAAAGTTGAGGATCTCGCACTCAGCCAAGAAGATAAACCACGAAAACATTTTACAATAGAAAATTGCTTGATGGATTAGCATATTTTTGGGTTCAGTCAAAACAATGACCAAATGATGTGTTTTAACATTTTGTCAAATGTTTGTCTTTAACAGTAAATCCCATAATTTACGAACATGGAAATATGACATCACCATGACGTCGCAGGTAGCAAAGAATATGTAACTTTTCAGCTTGGACTATTTGTTTCCTCCTAAACATTCCAGGAAAATTTTGCGGAAATATGAGCATTTCCCACAGAGATATAAGAGAAAATGTGAGTGGGTGTTTTTTTCTGAACAGTGTACTGCATTAGTATTTCTGATCAAATCAAATCATCAAGTGCGGTTATTTAGCAGTAGTGTATTTTTTGGTCTCTCTGTAGTAGTAGTGTCAGTAGCAGACAAATCATCCATTGGTCGTCATTGGAGGAATCTTGTTTCAAGCGGACACCAACAGTCGCTACAGGGTGGTCAATAAAAAGTAAAAAAAGCAAAAAAAGTAGCCCCCTAAAGTTTTTTTGCCGTTTTCTCAGCAACCGCTTTGAATTTTTACATGGAATTTTACAGGTTCATTAACAGAAACGTTCTACATCTAACTGCTAAGCGAAATATGATTCTGTTGAAAAACGACGAAATTATAGACTTCTGAACGTGACCGCCTACCGATTTTTCAGCATTAAAAAAATGTTTAAACTAAAAATGATATTTAATTTTCAAAAACCAGTTACCACGTTACTGCCGATGACGTCACAGTGACACTTTGACAAACAGTAATTTATTTTGTTTATAAATTATCACTAAATTGTCGTTCTTTTAAAGCAATCGCCGGCTACCCACCGGATTCATCTTCCAGCAGGACAGTGCACCAGCACACACAGCGCGCAGCGCAGGAAACTGACTGTGAGCCAACTGTCCAGATTTCATCAGAAAAGACCAGTGGCCTCTAAATTCGCCGAATGTAGACTCGGTGGACTATTACGTGTGGTGTGCACTTTTTGTGCAATGTTGGAGCTTACTGCAAGCTTAAAACAAAGCCAAAAACAATTGCAGAACTCAAGGAATCGCTTCAAGTTATCTGGAGCAACCTACCACAAGGACCAATCGACAAGACAGTGAAAGACTTCTCAAGTTAAGCAACGGAAGGCTTGTGTTGGAGCTTGGAGCTGTCGGTGGACACTTCGAACATTCACAGTGACAATGGAATTTTGGCATCTGATCATTAGTTAACTGTGTTGTTTGACTTGTTTCAACGATGTTATTGAACTGGTGTTGTAGCTTGAACACTTTTTCATGCTGAAAAATCGGTAAGCGGTCATGTTAAAAAATCTATAACTTCGTCATTTTTCAATGGAATCAAATTTTATTTGGCATTTAGCCGTAGAACAATTTAGTAAATAAATCTGTAAATCTTCAGATTAAAATGCTAAACGGTTGCTGAGAAAACGGCAAAAAACTTTAGGGGGCTACTTTTTTCTGCCGCACCCTGTACAGTGCAGAGTGGTCTGTAGACTACAGAGTGGTTTTTAGACTCCATAGTAGTCTGTAGTGTATAGTGTGGTCATAGACTACAGGGTGGCTTGTAGAATACACGGTGATCTATAGTCCACGTGGTGTTCTGTGAACTACAGGGTGGTCTCGAGACTACTTGGTGCTGTATAGATTGCAGAGTGGTTGTAAGGCTGCAGGGTGGTCTGTAGTCTACAGGGTGATCTATAATCTACGTGATGGTTTATGTGTGTAGGTTGTCAGTAGAAGACATCAGCCATCGGTCATTGTCGGAGGAATTATGTTTCAAGTGGACACTGACAGTCGCTCAAATTTCCCGACCGAACGTTCATTTCATGCATTCAAGAAACAAAGGTAGTTTTTCACTCCACGTCTTTTACTGCTTGTTCCATTCTCTTCTTTATTATTCACTTAATAATAATGGACATGCTCAGTGTTGTAGTGGTAAACTTTTGTTTGGGGGAGCGTTGCTTTTTCCTTTCATTTTTTCATCTTAGAAGTAGGTCTTTTTAATCTAGCTAAGTGGTCTGGGCAGTGCTGTGGTCTTTCATAACAGGGTGCATGGCTCTGCCGCAGTTCCCAGACATATTTTTGAGCATTTTTGCTCCAACGAAACCACATCTGCTGACACAGAATCCAGCATTTTGTTTTAGGGTGGGTTTCTGGATCTTAACTGGTCGGTCAAGTTAGTGTTAAGTGACAGATTTGCATAACTTGTGTTTCCCGTTACACCAACCAACGGTCAAAATGGCCAAAAATTTAACTGGCGGAAATGGGCCAGTTAGCTAACTGTCGATCGTAGTTATCGTATTTAACACAACTTTTGTACCATTTTGCAAGCAGTTAATTGACGAATGTGATACTATAGAACGTTTTTACTATATAGCAAGATCTTCAAAACGCTCCAGGAGATATTTGCTGCTACAAATTTTACTACAAAATATATTGATGAGTAGATTAAATGGTCGTCCGCAATGGGTTGATATTTATGACACTCGTCTGCGCTAAGCGGAAGTGATTGGCGCCGTGCGCATCGTTGCCAAGCAACTATAGTTTACCATTCAGTTCGCTAACGGCCAGTCAAGGTTTTGTTCAGAAATGCGCACAAACTTAACTAGCAAGTTACAATTAACAGACGGTTCACTAACTGATCAGTTAACTAAAAGGTCTAGAAACCCGCCCTTAATAAAGGAGCTGTTGACTGTTATCTTAACCTTCACTTCTTTGCAGGTCTCTTTGGGGAATGCTTCTGTTTCTCATTGTTTTGATATCATTTCGGGCAACAATGTTTCCTTCCAAAAACATTTTTTTTGGTACAGCATACCCCCAAGTTCTCTCTGGACTTCACTACTGGACACACTAACAGCAGCAAGTTACATAGTTAGATGTGTACAAGTCTACAGGATGCACTGTAGTCTGCAGCGTAGTCTGCAGAGTACAGGGTGGTTTCTAGTGACAGGGTCTGTTGTCTACAGGTTGGTTTGTACTATACAGGGTGGTCTTTAGTCTACAGGGTGGGTATGTTGTCTGTCCAGGGACGTTTTATGAGCTAGTACATGAGTGGAAAGACCAGAATTTGCTGGCTGGGTGGTCAGTGAAGCTACAGGGTGGTCGGTGAAGATACATACAGGGTGGTCTGTAGACTACAAGGTGGTCTGCTGTCTGTCTAGGGACATATTCTATGAGCTAGTACGTGAGTGGGAAGACCAGCACCTGCTAGCTGGGTGGTCAGTGAAGCAGTGTCAGTCAGATAGAATCCATCGACTCATCAACATTGGCAGAGACACTGCTGTTGCGTCAGCTGTCAACTCATTTTATCTCGCAAGACTGTTTGTACTGCAACTCATACAGGTGATAATTAGCATTCTGCTTGACTTCACTTTTTACGCTCGAAAGCAGCTAGGGGTCATCCATAAAGG
>Ga0209367_1004451_pt1 | contig 19316 bp, 12 predicted proteins | sample WorMetLIZISLAND2_FD_187412 | JGI IMG/M metagenome (GOLD analysis project Ga0209367, IMG submission 187412) | Marine gutless worms symbiont microbial communities from Max Planck institute for Marine Microbiology, Germany - Olavius geniculatus... ...
ATTCCCGACATTCCCAGAAAATTTCAGAAAGATCCGTCCATAACTTTTTGAGTTATCTTGCTGACACACAGACAGACAGACAGACAAACAAAGTCTGGCAAAAACATTACCTCCTTGTCGGAAATAAAAATCAGTTGTTTGTCCCATCCGTGTCCCTACTTTCTCACCAGACTACAACTGGAACTGCAAGAGTTTCTAGACTATCTTTAAGCACCATTCTGTATGCAATCAGTAAACAAGCAGACTCCACAGTGAATGGGGCAGCTGGTAGTAACTGAAACTGTACGTAAAATATCAATTTTGTCCCCCAAATTCCTCGAACGTGAAAGATTTTCAGCCAAAATAGCAACGAATGCAGCAGCAGTTGCTACTACCTTGAACTGTGCAAGTGGATAGGCACCCAGGAAGTATTCATCGCGTCCACTGACTCTGAGCACATAGTTCTCGGAGCTGTCCAGAGTGACTGCGGAACGCGCCCTGCATTTCTCCAGAGCTTGACACACCACTTCGACTGGACGAGTAGACTCGATGGCTACTTGCAGCGTGTATGACACCTGTATGCAGTCACGTCACACCATTTACGGTATACTCAAAGCGCAAAGTTCAACACCTTTTCAAAGACTTTCTGTACTATTCGTTAAATAATGAATGCAAACACTTATTCAGCCTCAGGAAAACTTCTCTATACCAGTATTTGAATAAAGCGAAACATCCAAATACAGTTGTTCAGTGTTCAGTTAGTGAAAATCAGCACCGGTATCTAAAGCAAAGTTCAGTCAATCCAGTTGAATTAAGACAATGTAACATAAAGTGCTGTGTTCTCTTCACTGTCAGTATTTCCTATGTAAAATTAAAATTTAATCAAGTTCAATCAAGTTAAATAAAATGAAACATTCGTATTCACCAGAAACACCCCCAACTATTTGTCGAATACCGAATAGCTGTAAAGTTGTCAAATATTGGCATGTTGTCAAATGCAAATACGAACTTCGTCACATCCCTAACTTGCGTGTATTGCGCCTAATGTAAGTCAGTGAGCAAATAAGTAACAGAAGCGATTAGAATTTCCATATGTGCAAACACTGTACATTCACGAAGAGGCGAGATACGAGATGTCAAGCAGATGGGTTTTAAGAAAAGTGTATCTCGAAAAAACACTGTGCTGATGTTATTTTTGGAATAACTGCACGAAACATTGGCTGATACTGTCCAGCATTGCATTTTTATTATAATAAACGAAGACGAAGATAATGATGATATATAACGACATCAAGTACATAAGCTAAGTACCTGCATGTTTTCGATAAAGACGGTGACCAATATGTTTCCGTTCTTGTCCAGCATTGCAGACAAGTGTGGAGGTAGGCAGGGCTCAGTTGCCAGGTCTGGAGGATAAAAACACATTGCACGCTCTAGCCAATCCTACAAAACAGATAGTCACAGTCCTAGGGTTATGTGGTGAAAGGGTTAATAAAAGGACGGGGGTCAGTTTCTACGACTGAGATGTTGAAAAAGTTAATAAAGAGTTGAGAGAAAGGGTTAATGAAAACTGAGGTCAGTTGCTAGATCTGAAGCATAGAAACACATGGCTCTCTCTAGCCAACACCACACACAACAGACCCAGTCACAGGAGGGTTATGTGGTGAAAGGGTTAATGAAGGGTTAAAAGTGAGTTAACGAAGACTGGGATCAGTTGCTAGGTCTGCAGAATAAAAACACATGGCTCTCTCCAGTCAACCCGATGCAACACATAGTCAACACATAGCCAAGTTATGTGGTGAAAGGGTCAATAAAAGATGGATAGAAAGGGTTAACAAAAGGTTAAAAGACAAGCCATTCAGCATAGCTGGGTGATTATGTGGTGAAATGGTCAATAAAAGGTTGAAAGAAAAAGGTTAATAAAGGGTTGACAGAGAAGGTTAATAAAAAAAGAGGGGGTCAGTTGCAAGGGTTATGTGGTAAAAGAGTTAATGAAAAGTTCAGAGATAAGCTTCAAAGACAAAGCTTTCCAACCAGTATGTTGGACAAGATTAAGTAAAGGTACAGATTAACAACAAGCTACTTCACAACGTCAATGATGAGTTTTTACCTACTCACTTACAAATCAAAGTAAATGATAACGAAAAAAGTAATTAATACATACAACATGAAAATAACCCCATATGTGTTAAGTGTGCTAGACTGCTAGTAAAGTGAGAAGTAAAAGTGTTTAAGATGGTAGACAGAGAGAGAGAGACGAAGACAGATTATAATTAATTCCAAACAATAACTGAATATTTGTACAGCACTACATGTGGTAGTTAATACACTGCATCTCAAAAAAGTATCCCTGACATTAACTTAAAAACCAATTATCAGATTTTGATAATTTTTAGTACAAATATTCCTGACACAACTTGCCATCAAACGATCACTCAGCTTCCCACCTCACCCAGCATTTGTTTCTACACTACCTGGAGAGAGCACAACCAGCGAAATATCACTTTTTTATCCAATGTGATGTGATTGCTTAATTAACATAACACATAAAAACACATTATGTTCACATTTCTGACACTGTGGCTGACATTTCATTCAGTTTTCCATTTTTCAACTGCTTGCAGTAAAATTGCTTGAAGTGTTGGTCCACTATGCGAACACAGGCAAGGAGACATTTTCTCCATTAATTGACAGCAGTATCAATAATGTTCTGCTCCAGACCAATCCAGGCTCTACCAGTCGCTTCTTGACTTTGCAAACATTCCTAAACTTCATCTGACAGACATACTGACAGTCTGACAGTCAAACCTTGTAACAGACCAGCTGTTAAGGCCCACAGATTACGATAGATGGACGTTTTATCATTCATTTTAACACGTATTATGCTTGGTCTGCTTTCCCCAGGTAGTGCAAAAGCAGACGTTAAGTGAGGTGAAAACTAAAACATTTATTTAATAGCCAGTTGTGTTGGAAATATTTCTGCCAAATATTATTCAAATCTGCTAATCTTTATTCAAGGCATGATCGATAATGTTGGGGATGTTTTTGCAGGTTTTCTTTTATTTTAACAGATATTTTGCTTACGTAGTGCAGAAGCATACATTGAGTTAGGTGGGAAACTGAACAGTTATTTGACGGAAAGTTGTGTTGGGAATATTTGTACCGAAAATTATCAAAAAGCTGATAATTGGTTTTAAAGTTACAGTTGAAAATGTTGGGGATACTTTTTTGAGACAAAGTGTAGAAGCAGCAGCAGCAGCGGTACTATTAGTAGTATTAGTATTAGTAGTAACAGTACATGTAGTATGGTGGACTACCTGTGAGTCTCTGAAGCGAGCTGTTCTCTCACACATGTCATGCATGTGTTTACGGAAATCAACAACTTCGTTTGACTCTATCGATGCCAACTCATCAACACCTGTATGAATGACAACAGCATCAGAACCACTGCAGTATTTAGTCAGAGTTGAGACACCAACGGACATACCCTCCACCAGTGGTGGATCTAGGCTTCAGCCAAGGGGGTGCAGAATATCCCTCTTCCCTCCCTCCTCTTCCCCCTTTCTCCCTTTTCCCCTGTTCCTTTTCCCTTCCCTCTTCCATTAGCAGGGTCTGGGGCAGAGCCCCAGCTGAAATCGAATTTGGTGCATTTTAGCCTTAAAATATAACATCTGGTGGGAATAATTTTAGTAATTTTCCTGATACACAAACTTTTTAATTAGCAGTTCGGCAGAGCATATAAAGTGTTTACTTATGCATAGAGGCTCAAGGGGGAAAGGGGGACAGCCGCACATCCGCCCACCCTGGATCCGCCACTACCCTCCACTTCCCCTAAAAACAATTGGGTTTTCTGACCGACTGGTGTGACCAAATGACCTCATGGTGGCCTGTGACCACACTACACTGGCTGCAAAACTCGAAGCAATTGGCTATAGTGACAGACAAGCGTGCAGTCAACAAGAATTGACACCACTGTGTTTCGTGTTTGACTTGTTTAATCCAACTTTCACCAAAATGTTGGCAAAAGTTACGGACTGTGGAAGTTGCAGATGCAAAACATGAAACGGGGATGTCACGGAAAACTTTTAGACTTTGCGACAAAGCCTGTGACAGGTCAGCAAAAAAACGTTTGTGTAGCTCTAATGAAATTTAGTCTGTGACAAGACATGGGTAAAGTCTATCACATGGTCGATGCAATGGAATTTTGGCTTTAAGCAGTCTTTGTACAATACGTAAGGCCTAAAAAATAGGGCTCTGTAGCCCGTGTGGCAAAGTTCAACTACAGACAGTTGTTGTTTGAACCTTGAAGTATAAACTTAAGGAGATGTCAGACAATCCAAATTGTTGGCCGATTTTGTCTGCCAATAAAATCGGCAAACAAAAATCTGTCACCTGTTGTGGAAAAGCAGCCGATTTTGACATCCATGAGAGAACATTCTCGATGCTTTTGATTTTATCAACCAACTTTTTGTATATCATTCAACAAATTATGTTGCCATAGTCATTCTTTACAATGAAAGATGAATATTTATTACAGTTGATATTTATTTTGTATTTATTTTCATACATTAGGTGGTAAAAAAGTAATTAATTTTGAGACCTGCTTACGTGTATTTATGATACTGATATCGTACACAAAGATGTAGACAATTTTATTAGTCATGTGTCATGGTTCAACAACTCTATTGGCTGATTTTCTTGGCCAACTAAACCATGCCCACAAAAGTTGGCCGATAAAATGGATCTTATGCAATCTGCTTTAGTTAAAAGCCAAGTCGCACGAAAAAACGATATTGGCTAAATATGTGTAAAATGTAATGCTAATTAATAATATGCTGATTAGTTGAAATAAAAACATCGCTTTACACTAATGATGTGCAAACGGAATGATGACACCTACTATGTTTTGCTTATAGCATGTATCGCTAGCGAATGGTGCAATGGAACGGGCATACAGTCAGTCAGCCTACTTCCGGCATGATAGCGACTTCTCGAAATGCAAGCGAAGTCTTCTCGCCAAGTACCACGCTCCATCGATGCTTCTAGCGTCAAATTCTCAAGAACGCTACACTGACGCTAATAGTTGTTTGTGACATCACAGTTTCATCATATTTGTCTACTTAAAACTTTATTCTTACAGTACAAAGTTAACACTGGGAACAGGAAAATTAATAAATATTGACAAATTAACATTTGATTAAGCCAACTATCGCTTTATAACAGTTACATAAACTGGTGCGACCTGGCCTTTAAGTTGCCTGAGCATAAAGCCATGGAGTTTGGTAGCTTTATAACTTTACTTTGATTTTAATTTCCCGTCGCATTAATAACGACATGTTTCATTATGTACAAAGTATTAAAACTTTAAACTTATAAATTTGCGAGTCTTTGGTATTTGCAATACGACTATGACTACTACTACTAGTACTACTACTAGCACTGACGTTTGCCGAGCAGTACGCTGATTTGTGCCTGCATAACTTTCTCTGCACGTGCTCCAGTTGCAAGGTTTGCCTTCTCGACAAGTTTCAACATTGGTTGAAATGGACGCACATCTGATAGACGTTTGCCTTCATCATCCAGCTCCACCTACCACATTACAGCCACCCACTGCTACACTACAGGGTGCGGCAAAAATAGTAACCCCTAACGTTTTTCGCTGATTTCTCAGCAACTTTTTGGAATTTTAATTTGAAATTTTACAGCGTTATTTACTAAAAACGTTTACATTTAACTGCCAAGCAAAATATGATTCTGTTGAAAAATGACCGCTTACCGATTTGTCAGCATTAAAAAATGTTCAAGCTAAAAATGTTATTTAATTTTCAAAAAACCGATTACCACGATACTGCTGATGACGTCACAGAGAAGTGTTATGTTTCTGCTTTGTTTTTTCTAACTTTTCTCCTTTTTAAAATTTTTATTCCCATCTTCTCCTACGAAACCAAACATCGGACCAAGATCAAAATTGGGGGAAGGACAACCCTTAAGTGAAAGAAACTGATGCCAAATTTTAGCGAGATCCTTTTAAGAGTTTTTGGGAAAGGGGCATTTATAATGTCCGCAATCGCCAAGCCAATGGGACTTTATGAGCGCATACATGAGAATTACTGTATTTTCATTCGCTAAGCAACGCCATCAGTCAGACTTACTGCACTGGACAGCCACACATTGCACTCGGAGCCAAATTTCTAGTTACTACTACTATTTTGCATGTCTGACAATTGTTTTGTTCGTCATCTACTGGTAACTCCAAGTATGACATATTAAATTACATGCTTTCAACAACTGCCGGCACGGCCTATTTTGTGCTGATGTGCCGTTAAAAACTACCAAACTGCTTGTTTGCATCCGCCAACGGCTAAAAATAAAAACCACAAATCCGGTTTTCGAGAGAGCATGAACCCTGGCTTTGCAGGTTTGAAAAATAAGCGGGTCACTCGGATATCCAGAGCAATGCAAACCCAACTCTGCGTTCCGTATCCTATACGTAATGTTACACAGGACAGACAGATGAACAGATGAAAGATCATAAGAGTTTAGTACAGTAACCTATAAAATCCCATTCAGTATAAAGTTCAGTCAATTAATGATTCTATCAAAGTTCCAATATAAAATGTACCCCTAAAACTGAATGCAGTCTGAACAGATAAGTCACACAAAAATCAAGAGCATTATTTAACAAGCACATGCATTTACTGCCACTGCTAATACTACTACATGCACCTTGACAGCCATCTCATTGATGCAGACAAAGACATAGTCTGTCTTGTTCTTCAACAGCGAGTACAACGGGTAGTTTCGCGCCTCCTCCCATAGGCTCTGTACAACAACAACAACAACAACAACAACAACAACAGTAGCAGTAACAGTAAAAGTAGTTGTTGCTGTAGTAGTAGTGAGTACAGCGAGTAGTTCCTTGCCTCCTCCCATGGGCTCTGTCACCAGTGCAATAACAAACACTTAATCATTTTGTTCTTGCTACTAACAAAAAACAACCGCCAGAGTAATTTGGAAAATAAATGGAATCACTGTGGCAAGTCCACCCAACTCCTGGTTTCTATTCACCAGGTAGCAGCATAGGACTGATGTTTTGGCCGAAAATTAGCAAAATTATGCATGTTTGGCTAAAGTTCGACTCCCAAATCTCTCCTTCCAAAAATATACAGATCACGAGTGCTTGTAACTACTACAATCACCCATTGCCCTTGTAGTTCTACAGTTTATGCACACAAAGACTCAGAGCAATGATCGTTAAAAACAGAAAACTAAAAATACAAGGCAGGGCCCAATGTGAGGATGCCTGGCGATGTAAGTCTAGTTGTTTTTCTGAGTCCAGGACTGCTAGTTTGCCAAGCCGTCAATTACGAATGTGGTAAAATGCACCTCCCGCAAAAGTGCTCGCTAGTGATTGCAATCCCGGGATTGGATTCTAAATCCCAGGGTCCGGGATTAAGACATTTGTAATCCCGGGATCCCATTTCGGGATTAAGCTTACAGATTGGTCGTTATTTTGGTATCCCCAGTTGACATATTTTATGCAAAGGGCCCCCACGAAAGGTATATCCGAACTGTAAAGAGTGACAGTGACTGTCAAAATACAAATTTCCGGTGACAGCACAGCACGAAGTAGTACCCCCACTCTCATAAAACATTTTGTTCACCAGATGGCTAAAAATTCTTATTTCTGTCAGTTAATATGCGAAAAAGTACAATTTTAGCTAATTTTTGTAATCCCAAAATCCCAGGATTGAGACACTGCCAATCCCGGGATTCGGGATTGGCGAATACGGCCAGGATCCCGGGATTGCAATCTCTATTGCTTGCTGGATCTCGCTGAAACTGAGTCGTTAAAATTTTGCCTCAATTTCTTCTAGGTAAGGTTTAACTTCCCTCAAATTTTGGTCATTGCCTGCTGTCCGGTTTCACAACAAAAGTAAAAAATAAAAAAGTAGAAAAATAAAGCGAAAACATAACACTATGATCGGGCAGCCTAACAAAGTTGGCAAAGTTCCGACGATTACCTTTTTAATGTCGACAAGTGTTGCATCCTTGGATACATGCTTGAGTTGCACAATGATTCCAGTGGGCAACAGACAATCCAGTAACAGGTCAGGACTGTCATAGTCATCACGCTCTGTGGCCCAGATACTGTACCAAGCACCTGTCGGTGCCATATCTAGTCTACACCCCTACCCCTTGCCACACCCTATATATCAACACAACACACACTGATTACACAGTGATTCCGGTGGGTAATCCAGTAACAGTTCCAAACTCTCAACGTTCCGTAGTCCAGATATCGTACCAACACAGCTACTAAACTTAACTGAAGACCACTGAATCGTCGGCCAAGGGTTACCAACCTGTCCTCGGACCACTGCGTTTCAAATTACTTTTTTGCATATTACTTCGTCTTAATAGTCGATATCTAAAACAAAATTTGCGGGTTTCTGCCTAATTTTTGTTCATGAGCAACTTAAAGTGCCCCGGTGTTACCAATGGCTGTAACGGCCATTGGTAAGACTGGGGCAGTTTAAATTGCTCATGAGCAAGAATTTTGGTTAGGATTCGGGTTAGGGTTTAGGGTTAGGTATAGGCTTAAGTTTTAGGGTTAGGGTTAGTGTTAGCTACGTTACCTGGTCATATATTTCACATTTAATCACTGACATTTCATCAAACACTCAAACGTAAACAAGTGCAGAATACTTGTAAATACGTTATGTTACTGTGTGATGTTCAATGTTTTTCCAGTTCAAATGCTGATGTTGACAAATTCTGTTTCACTTGCATAAAAACTCAAACAACGGTACAATTACACTAATTTAGACCAGCTTCATATTGCACCAGTGAACTCTACTCATCGAGTGCTACAAAAGATATCATTACACCACCGTTCAATTCTTTCTGCAAGTAGCAAAAAACACTTTGAAGCACCGATCTCGATGTTATTATAGCGACCACCAAAAAAACATTCACACAAAATCAAATGTGCATCATCGCCAAAAAATGTAGAATAGCTAAACGTCAAAGTCGCAAACTTGAACATAAAGTAAGTAAGTAAGGCATTCTAAAAATAAATTCTGTTTGATTTTGAATTTCGATTCCATTTTATTACATTTTTGTATTTTATTCTAAATTTTACCTTGTTTTGAATTTGTTTCATTTCACAGTATTTTATTTTAAATTTTATTATATTTTGAGCTTTATTTTATTTTTAGTTGTGACGCCATTTTATATTGAATTCCACTTCAATTCAATTTATTTTATTTTATTTTAAAATTTGTCTTTATTTTGAATTTATTTCTGCAGTAAGCATCTTCTTTTCGGAATGCCTTACTTACTTACTTTATGTTCAAGTTCGCAACTTCGACGCTTAGCTATTCTACGTTTTTCGGCTATGACACAATGACTACGCGTGAATGTTTTTTCGGTGGTCGCTATAATAACAGTGAGATTGATACTTCAAAGTGTTTTTTTCTGCTACTTGCAGAAAGAATTGAATAATGGTGTAATTATATCTTGTGTAGCATTTGACGAGTACAGTTCACTGGTGCAATATGAAGCTGGTCTAAATTAGTGTAATTGTACCCGAACGATGCTAAGTTAAAACGACTAAATCAATGACTGCAACACCAAACCACCAAAAAAGGTACGTTTAATACGTTACATCGAACAGAATTTGGCTAAAGTTATACATGACGTCGCACTGGCTATCGAAAGGCATAATGCCATGTCTATGCTAATTCTTGCTGTTTTACTGTAAAAAAAACCTTCTCAACAAAAAATGACCAAAAAAACCAACAATTTCATTACAGATAATAACTCATAAGACGTAAATCTTTGCAAAAACGCTTTTAGATCACTAAAATTTGAGGACAGGTTAATAACCTTTTACCGAATCGTCTTTCAATATATATGATATAAACGATCGCTACATCACAATTTAACTGCAATTCCCATCATGCATCTAAAACGGAACCTGAACTTCTGCGCTGATCGAGGGAATCGTGATAAACCGATTAGTGAAAGTTCGAAAGTAAAACGCTGCGACTCACCTCAAGATTTACAAAAGAAATCAAAACACAAAAAGTGAAAACAAATACAATTGCAGCTCGAACGCTCTGAAATCCATTTTCCAGCTGAGATCATCAAATATAGGCAATCTATAAAACTTTTTCGAAACGTAAACACTTCCTAGTTTACAAACACAACGCCACTTCCTGTTCAGTAAGTAACGCCCAACTTACGACTAGAGATGGCAATATAAATTTAATATTTTATCTGATCGAACATTTCGAAGTCGAAACTCGAAACCGGTAACGAAAACGGATAACGATTATTAACGACCGTAAACGACTATAGTAAAATTCAACCGCTATTGATAATTAGTAGTAAACTAACAATTCTACGGCACCGAATGTAAGGGTTCGCGTTAATGTTTAAAAACTGGACCTGCGTAGTCATCATCATCATCAGCTGTCGTCTTCTGATGCAGAAGGTTGACATGCTGTCCGGACACAGGCCCTCCATTTATGTCTGTTTTGCGCAATATTTTAAATTTTTTTTATAGGAGTCCAAACTCATCCAGTTTTTGATGTCATCAACCCACATTCGTCCCAGTCTTCCTTTAGCTGTTTGTGAGTTCATGCGTAGTAGGGATTGCAATCCTGGGACCACGAATCCCGGCCGTTTTCGCCAATCCGAATTCCGGGATTGGAGTTAAATGCTAAAAATAACAATTCTAGAGGTCGAATGAATAAAATATTTTACGCGCGCTAATTAAAGTACTACTCCTTGCTGTGCTCTGTAATTTGTATTTTAACAGTCACAGTCACTCCTTACACCGTTCTGACATACCTTCCACACTAGTCTACTACATCTTATGCATGAAATTTAATTAAGTCTGTTGTGCATACCAAAAATAACGATCAATTAATCTGTAAGCCTAATCCCGAAACGGGATCCCGGGACTACAAATTTCTCAATCCCGGATCCCGGGATTAAGAATTCAATCCCGGGATTGCAATCACTACTGCGTAGTTTTGAGATTCGAATTTGAACTTATAGGTCGATTCGATTAGATTCAAAAGTGATGGGCCGATTCAAAAAAATGAATTGGCCGTGCCTCGTCGCTATACTGACGACAGTATCAGATTCCGAGAAATCTCACCGGAAAGAAAAGCACTACAGCTATAGTAGATTGGCATCAGTTGCCAAGTTGCCAACACAAGGCTGAAAGACTGGTCTGTCGATCTCGTGTTTTCGATCCGTGTTTCCCTAATTGGTAAAGTGCCCACCCTTCCCTTTTCCATCCCCTCCAAAATTACAAACTAAGACGTACTATATATTGCAGCTTTTTGTTTACAGCCATACAGCTATTAGGTGACTAAAATTTGTCATTAAAAGATCAACTTTCTGTATGACTATGAACTTCAGCAGTAGTCAAGTGTTAAAGCACGGACTCCAGCAACTTCTCTGCAACTTTCCCACAACAATTAAGTCTTCTCTGACTCAAAATCAGAACAACCATCACACATGGGAGCATAAAAGCTTCATTACAATTCACATACATTTGGAAAAATATCTCACAATAACGACATTACAAATTTCACACAGTTTACGTGATCACACCACATGTATACTACTATAAAACTCAACAAAACAAAAAAAACTTTGACATGCTCTATTAACAAAACCCAAAAAAGCAAGCAAAATCAAAATTTATACCGACTAGTATAATTAAAAAATTAATTTGCAAAATTTAAAATATGCAGTATAGTAAATGTTTTTTGAAAATATGAGGGTCGTTCAATAAAAAAGTTACAAAATAACATCATTTTGTTAGTTTTCCGAACATAAAAAATCCAAAATATATGTTCTAAACACCAGATGTAAGTTTTATGACAATGATGTCACTGTGACGTCATTTGCGAACGTTAAATAAAGCGACTTCGCCACTGAAATCGTCGTCTCGAACAGCGTGCAGTTATTGCTTTTGGTGGGCAAAAAAACTTAATGCAATCAGATTCACTCTGAGGTGCATCCAGTATATAGCAACAAGTGTTTTACAAAGCAACGGTACATGTTTGCTGTAAGGAAATGCTAGGTGGGCAGAAATTGGCATCAGATACTGAGGTGCAATCCATCATTAAGTCATTCCTCAGCGGTTGGACAATAGATAGCATCACTCTTTGCTACGAACATTCAGAAACTGCCTGTTGACAGATAGGACAAATGTTTGAACAAACATGGACAATGATAAAAAAATGAAACATTAATATTTAATGTTTAATAAGGTGACATTCACTTGCTAAGTTAATTTATTTCTTCCCATTCCTATGCTGTTTGTCACTTGCAAGTTATGACATATTACTTGTGGAAAAAATATTGCACATATAGACTGTGTCAGGGTGGGTTCCCACTCAAATGACAGAATGGAAATTCAGGTCTTTTTCAGCACCATAAAAACAAGAAAAACCCATCGACGCATTTAGCTAAACTACAAGCACCTGAGTTATTTTAGCAAGAAAACATGATACATGAAGTATCACCTGACAGATTAGTGATGTATGTCAATCAAGCACATAATATTTATATAAAAATGTCTCTAAAGTCAGAACTTGGTGCTATTTATAGATTACAGATTCAGTATCTTGGTTTTTCAGGATAACACTAGCAAAAATCAGGACTTTTTCATAACCTTTTCAGCACCCATGTCCAATTTCAGGACTCTTCAGATCCTGAAAAATGAATAATGAAAAATGAATAGTCAAATTTCAGGACTTTTTCAGGATTTCAGGACCAGTGGGAACCCTGCTGTGTTCTGTGAACAGATGTCACAATAATGACGTCACCATCAAAAAACAATTCCACACATATTGAAGATAAAATTTCCTACAAAACATACATTTTTGATTTTTTTTATCTTTGGAAAACTCACAGAATGACTGTTTTGTAACTTATTTATTAAACTCCCCTCGTATCTGTGAAGTTGTCAACAACTAACTAACCAATAAACTATTATAGTTATAATTATCGTTAATATTTAATAAGCTATACAGCACGGTTGAACCAGATCTCGATTCTCACACACAAGACGTAGCACATAACAGCTTCAATACTCTACCTGAAGTATTACAAGATGTACAGAAATGGAGTTGAAAACATTAACACATAATTAACAGACTCAGTAACATCGATGACAGAACAGCAGAACTAAAAACAGTTTAGTTAAACCAACCCGATCTCTTAGCAATAATTAAAAAGCAGTCTGCTACCAAAGCAATGAAGCCGGTAGAGCAGTTAGCATCATGCAAGTCAACTGTGCTAACAGAATGCAATAACTTCCACAGATGCAGATAATGACACATCATGATACGTACACTATGGCACTACATAACTTCATATGTTATTGTTGTTGTTCTAATCATTTTCATTATCAATTATTATACTCAGATAAATTAATAATCAGAATAAGTCAATTAGATTCTAAAAGATGTATTCTTTACATCAGATAGCTCTGCCATAAACCAGAATATATGTACAAAAATCAACTTTATACATGAAACAATTTAAAACACATTTTAACCTACATTTCCCATCTGAAGGCTTAAACAGAATCAAGCGTAATACTATACTATACAAATATTCCAAGCAAAGCAGTTGAGATTAGAATTTACGGTGAAATACCTTCACAAATAGTTGTCAAATAAATACTTAACGACAAATAGCAAACACAATTTGCAAGATGTGATAATTTGTACAGAATGCACACATAAATATATGAGATATTAAAATACACAACTGCAAATTGAAATGCAGAAAAAGGTGAAATTCCTAACAGCAATAAAACCACAGTGTTCCACAGCACACCAAAATACAAAGGCATCTGATCTTTTTTCTAAGACATTAACACATAAACGACCTGTATATGTGTTGTATCTGGTTTGCATGCTGTCAAACCTGCACTAAGCAAATAAGTAATAGATTTATAAACCACAATTGTGAAAGCATTTCCCTGCAATGAATGTGGTCTCAACAGCTGTGATGCAAATAAATGATAATTTTGTTTTCCATTTGATTAGCAAATCATGCACAGAAGTATTATTGTGCAAACAAAAAGGCTATAAGTATCCATATACAGTATGAGGTTGGCTGAATTAATGGTCAATAAATTTGTCAACATTTCATGCTGTTGTCATACGACTTATCAACTGTTAGACATAAAAATCCAGGTTATACCACGATGTTGTTTATAATGTCAGACATTCTTCAAAGAAGCATAATATTTAATGGATTACAGTTAGGGTTATTTTTGCAATCTGCATGTGTCTGTTTCAGAACAAGTCAGAGTGACTCGTGGTGATGGCAAAAGTGCAAAACCAGATGTCTTCTTCTTTCACTTGGTCACATCATGTTGTTTAGAATACACAATGACATGATGCCAAGTTGATCACACAAACTAAAGGAATGACTTTGACAGAAATGTAACATCAAAATCAACACTACCATAATTATACAGAATATTACACGCATACATTAAAACACAGTCACACAATCACACATATATACATCGTGTCCCAAAATTAGTGGCACCCATTTCAAACACACCTAATTCAGTTAGTAATTTGAGGATTTCAATGAAATATCATACACGGCACTGTCTTAACATTACTTACGGTCACATCCACTATGACGTACGCACTTTACCATGTGTGCTCAATGTAACATCATTATTTCGTCAGAGTTTGTTTACATTAAGCTTACGTTCAATACATTGTTACTGACAAAGGGATTAAGCAGCAGCATACCTGCCTTAAACTAAGAGCTTGCATCAAGGCAAAGGTGGCCACTTTGAGCTCAAACTGTAAAGACAGGCTCAAAATGATTGCCTTAATGACTGCATCAAATTCTGTAAAAATCTGTCAGATATTAGTGATTTTACGTTAACTTATCTGCAGGGGGGCATTAATTTTGAGACACGGTGTAAGTATACGTACATATACAACACACACACCATATCTGATGCGAAGCAGAAATTGTCACAATAGTTAAGCAGATCTGATGCAATGATGTAAGCTCAAAGATGAATTCCCACCAAAAGCTACACGTTCACCTTTAACCCTTTTTACGTTTAACTACACACAACGAATGGTCCACACAAATGACTGCATGCCATATGACACAGCATACCGGGTATCAACATGGCAACAAAGTGGGAGAAAATAAATTCCCCGAGTTTTTCATGCTTTCTCAGAGCCATAAACTTACTTTTTCATAGGTTATCACAGTAAAAATAAATTGTAATAATGGTAAACTCGGAAGCACTGTAAGCTCCACTTCAGCAGGGCCGAGGGAGGAGCCTCAGCTGCAAAAGTATTTTAGAGCATTTTTACACCCCAGAAAACGCATCCGGTGACACTTTTATTTGTTACAATTTTCCATACGATTGCACAAAATTTCATATCTATATTTTCCCAGAAAACTCCGGAAGTATTTGAGGTTGTCAAGTTTGCAGCCACCCATTACATTTCACTTATGCAATAAAAATGCACAAAATTTGGATAATAAAAAAATAAAACAGAATGTACATTAAAAACTGCACCTTCTGATGCAATGCAAAATTCATGTTTGGTACTCTTACATATAAAGAATCTAATACATCAGTACAAAAAATCTATACAGCACGATATAACCAAACTAATGAAATCAAATTGCTTAAAATGTCAATACTTTATGAGCAACTAAATATTGCCATTGCCAGCCCATACAAAGGACAGGCAGTGTAGATACACCAATAACAATGTTAAATGCCAAAATATCCCAAAACAGTACAACACCTTTGTGCATATTTCACCTCATAATAAAAAGTAACATTTGACAACAAATCACATAAATACCGGTATGCTAAAAATGCTTCAACAACATAAACTTCTGCAGATACTGGTGCTGCCTCATGGTGAATAAAAATAGTCCACTATACGTGTTCTTTAAATAACTTCCTGCATTTAATTCATTAGCTAGATCGTGAAAATAATCTAACCAGTTGGTCCTCGTGGCCCATCTGTAAAAACGTAACTTAAATCTATCTGAACTTTTATCAGAAATTTAGACAGACAGACACAGTGTTTGAATTGCCAGGGAGCTGGGGAGTTGAACCCCCCAACTGTTTTCTCAACCCCCTAACACACTGTCAAATTATGTTCTGGGGGGTCAGCTATATACTAAATAATATGATTTACATCACAATTTTGGTCGGGCTATGACCGTCAAAAAGTTCAACCCTCCAGCTAATTTTTCACAATTCAAACACTGGACAGCCAAATACACAGACAGACAGAAAGACACACAAAGGTCAAAGCATATCCTGCTTCCTTGGGGCCTTGGAATTATCACCATAATCAGAGGGACATTAAGCAAACTTAAAGCACTAAGCATCAAGTAACTGAAAAAACCAAAAACTGCAAGTTTCAAAGCTGAAGCTAAACAAATAAACAAATCAAAGATAATTAGCAGAACTTTAAACAACCTCAAAGCAGAGTATCAGACAATGCAAGCCGGTCATATAACTAATATGTGCTGCACCACATTTGAAACCGGAAGATATCAACAGAGAAAACATAATGACATGATGCTTGACCGATGTGTAAGATTAACCATTCACCTACTACCACTGTTTTATAATTATTTTCACTGCCCACCACGTAAGATAGGCAACTAATAGGTCACTGGCAATGTCGACTGTTGTTTACACCACTGTTAATAACCGTCATTCGTTGGCTTCGCCTATAACCATGACCGTGGCCAACAACAGCTCGCAGACGGTTTTTCCGGTCGAGGAAACTCCGAGCATTGTCTGAGTGCAGCCGAGGCCCGGCACTGCTCCAAGACGAAGGATGCACAGTGGAGGCATTGCTGAAGATATGATTCAATCGAGGAATACGACGTGGAATGATTTCCGGTCGTGGTGGAGGCATTTCTCCAGAACTCGGAGCAGTCAGCTCGACCGGCTGGGCACCAGAATGACTTGGATCTACTGGTGGTAGGGGAAAAGCATCCACAGAGGCTGAGAGTGGCAGGGAATTGTTTCTTGCTGGTGAAAATTCCGTGGAGCTGGCCGATGACTCCATTGCGGCTTGCCGACGATGTCCAGGGTGATAGACTGACATGCTGGGATGTTCAATGAGAAGATCTTCCAGCGGGCTTGACATTATGGCAGCCTGCTGGGGACCGCCCATGAAGCACGGAGGCGGGGTGACCAACCAGCACTCATCCATGCTGGGGTGGGCGAGCTGCTCAGGTTGCGATGACACATCACTCAGAGCACCTTGCTCATTGCACGCTTCATCACGCAGCAGCAGCAGGTCTCGTGTGTTGACGTACGGACCTCGAAAGCACTCAAAGTCAGATGACGGTTCGTCGGACGACCCAGCACTAACCGACACGTTCAGTGCTGCACCGGGGTCTAATGACTTAGCAGGAGTTGAGCTCATACTGGTTGGTGGCGAATCGCTCGAATCACTGGGCACTGGTACCAGCTCAGGATCACAATCACTGGGCATGGGTGTCAGCTGATGATCAACGGAGAAGACCGGTACTGACTGCGAACTACAGCACATACTGGCAGCATCAACTCCGACCTCATCGTCATCTGCATTATCATAAACACAAGCCACCCACATCTCCATTACCGTTACAGCCATTCTTAAAGCAACTTGTCACTGGAAACAGTTAAGACAATATAACATAACCCATTAGAATGCAACTAAGAATGGCTGAAGTCACAAAGAACAACAAATACAACAGCAATCAATCACTAGCAAACACCGATCAGTCCGATATTCATTAAAATACGACAAAAATGATCGTAAATTAAATGTAACCATACAAGTTAAACAAATTCATGTAGCTGCAGTAAAACAACACCACAACATTTCCTAAAAAATGCAGTCACTGAATTAACGTTTACTTGCACACTGGAGCCTGGCAACCACACATCAACTTACAGCAGTCGGAGCAAAACGAAACGTTCTCAGACAAAGAGATAAGGTACTCCACCAATATTGCTGGCAGGGATTCGCGACAATTCTGCGAGGAGTCGGGACATTCATCTCTATTTTATGAGCACTACAGGGGCGTGTTCAGTAGCCACTTGAGCAGCTTGCTACCATTGCCAGGCGGCTTGGCTAGCACAGCAAGCACCTCACGTACATGCTTGCTCATGCTTGCTGCCGTTTGCTTGCAAACAAAAATGGCTGATGCAATATGACATAATAGTGCAAATCGCTGTATATTTTCGTCTTGTCTATGCGGCATTATTTGAGTAATGTTAGTTATTATGTTACTAGCATCGCATTGTTTTGTTACTGATGGATTGCACAGAAAATAATTAACAATTATTTCCTTCTTTTGAAAATTTATTCGTTCAACTGTCGCATCAAACCAGCAGACATCATGAATATTCACGGTGTCCATGAGCAAGCAACGCAGCCCGCTCAGTAGGCAGCTTGGCAAGCAATACCAAGCGGCTTGACTACTAAACACGCCTCAGAAGAAGCCTCAGTTCTGCACCTAGACATTTTTGAGCTATGCTCTTAGCACTAGTCAGAACCCCACCCTCCACCCGACCATCCCCTTCAACTGGTTGAAGTTTGACCACATTCTGAAGAAAGAAACAAAAAATGGCATTTTACCCAGATGACTTTCAACAAAGACCCAGTCGCTGGTGTCAGCAGATGTCACTGAATCTTCCTGCGCCATCACTCGCGACTCTTCCCCAGCATTGCCACCAAACAAGTAGCTCGAGAAACCACTCAGCATCTTCTAACTACAAACAAAATCAAGACATCATCTAACAGCTCGATGCTTGTACATACAGGTGACAATGACTGAACAACAACATTAAGCACTGAAGCTGTTAGATTACACAGATGACAATTTTATCAACAACTAGTATGCAGTCAAAGACCGCAGACCTCCGCCAACGCCATGTTGTTCGCCAGGTGGCATCACCGGGACGGGTGAAGATGACGGTACCGCTGTAATTACTGTAATTAGTACAGATAAATAACCCAAACGATACTATAATATGATGAACGAACCTGCAAGAAACATATTTCGCTCGTTTTTCAATCGAATTTGTCATACAACGATTAAACAAGTGAAGTTAGGCCCCTATAGGCCTAGATCGAAATCCACCATCATTCACTGTAGCGAAGCGCAATGATATCTTGTGCGTACTAAAGTAGTTCGCCAAATTAGAGCTGTGCTGTTTTTAATAATTTGAATAATTTATTACTGAAGTGCACTTTCCGAACCGTTATTATGTTCTAGTG
>Ga0209367_1004452_pt1 | contig 19316 bp, 14 predicted proteins | sample WorMetLIZISLAND2_FD_187412 | JGI IMG/M metagenome (GOLD analysis project Ga0209367, IMG submission 187412) | Marine gutless worms symbiont microbial communities from Max Planck institute for Marine Microbiology, Germany - Olavius geniculatus... ...
GTCGACTTCAAAGGTAAATTTTTCCGTGTTGACAGAACGCTGGGCGCCGATATTACTGTCAAAGTTATCATAAAATTCTGCACTTTCAGGAAAATTGATAAAATGTATATGTTAATTTTGGTGACCATGCACCTTTAAACTGCTTCTCTGTGTGTTATAATACTGTCTGGTAATGAGTGCTAGTGCTTAAGTGTGGTATGATTCATCTAGTGTGAAATTGGTGATGTTACAGTCCAGAATTTTCTCTGTTTGTTGGTGATGTGTCGGAAGATCTGGATGATTTCAATCTGTTCAGCATGTTTGCCAGTAAATACTTGTCCTGCAAGTCAGCCCACAGTGAGTAGAGTTAAACTGCATTCTGACAGCTTACTGCTTTCATCAATTAAATGAATTGTGGTGTAATTGTTTTCTAATGGTTTTCATTATTGTTTGCTGTTATGCCAGTTGTGCGTTAGATGGCTAGATGGTCAGTCAGTTCTAGGGGGTCGGCGATGGTATCATTGGATAGGGTGATGATGAGTTCTTATAGACTGTAAATACACTGTGGAGCATAAAAAACACACCAAAATCTTTTTCATCATAACTTAACGAAAAGTGATCCAATTTTGATAAGTTTTGGTATGAATATTTCTGATACAACTGGCCGTCAAATGACTGTTTAATTTTCCACCTCACCCGTTGTCTGTTTCTGCACTACCTGGCGAAAGAAAACAAACAAAATATTGCATTTTAACCACTTTGGTATTATAGCTTAATAAAAACAACACACAGAAAACACATTTTGTCCATAATTTCATCATTCTAGTTAATGGTTTATCTAATTGTCCATTTTTCAACTGCCTACAAAAAATGTTTGAAATGTTCACGAACATGGGCTCGGCTCGGAGACACTTTCTCCATTCGTTGATAGCAGTGTTGATAAAGTTCTCTTCCAGACCAATCCAAACTTTACTAGTCACTTCTTGAATTCATCAATATTCCAGAATGTTATGCCTACGTAATAGACGTGCTGCTGCACAACAGTCCAACCTTGTAATTGATTGGCTGTTGGTGGCCACATATCCGGAAAGATGAAATTTTATAAAGTTTCTTGTTGATTTTAATGAATATTTTGTCTGTTCTGTTTTTCCCAGGTAGTGCAGAAGCAGATGTTGGGTGAGGTGGGAAACTGAACGGCCATTTAATGGTCAGTTGTGTCATGAATATGTGTACCAAAAATTTAATAATTTTAAACCCTTCTTCAAATTATGGCCAAAAAATTGGTGTGATTTTATGCCCCACAGTGTAGTAGCCATGTTTTAATGCAAAGTTACTGCCAAGTGTGCTGAATTACCATATCGTTTCCTAGCGTTGATTGAAGCGTTTGATATAGCAGCATCACGATAGCGTGTATGGGACTGTAGTCACTCTGGGAAATCACTTTTCACGATCAGAAGTCAAACGTTGGCCTTCCAATATAGGCGCTACGGTCAGCCCATCCAATTGACAGTTGGGCTTCTTGTTTAGTGTTCACCCAGATTGATAGCGACAAATTTTTCTCAGTGTTCCTACTACTACCGCTACTACTACTACTCTCAGTGTGGCCGATGTCTTGTTTTCTACAGTTGTGTCTGACTTGAATGGTAAAAGTCGTGGCTATGGATTCGTTCGGTTCACCGATGAAACCGACCAACAGAGGGCGCTAATTGAGATGCAGGGCTACTCGGGAGCCAATAAGAAACCACTCCGCATCTCACTGGCCACGCCCAAACGGTCAGTGTCTGTTTGATGTCATGGGATTGTACCTGACCTTAGACACAACTTAGATTGGATTGTTGTTTATCTTACCTTTTGCACTTTCTCAGGTTCATAGCATGCTTGAGAAATCCTTGAATTTTGACCAAAAAATATTACATTGCCATTGAAAGTGCTTAAAGTGCTAGAAAACAGATATGGTGCTTAGAAGTACTTAAAATTGCTTGAATTTTAATTTTCGTTATGTTGAAATTTTGCATTTCGTTACAATTTGAAGCAAACACTTGTATGCATTTCACTGGTAATTTTGCATTTTCCAAAATAAGTTTTCGCTCTTGACGTGACACTGATTTGCTAAGTAACTATGTTCTGGTGAAATTGCATCATTGTTTGCCCGCTGAGCTTTAGACTATTTTTAGGAAGGTTGACTCCTGCGAGAGTTTTCTATGAGTGTGTACAGTCTCAAGATTTTTACATTCTATTTCTATACTTTAGCTCATTGTGTAGTTCAGTATAACTCAATCTAAGTACTTTTTGATGGCACTACATACCATATATCTTTGTGTATAAATGGAACGTTCATAAGTTGAGTTGGCTTGGTGGCTCAGAGCTAAGGGCGTTGGTTATGAGATCGAAAGATCTATGGTTCGATTCCTGGTTGGCGCACTACCATGTAACAACTCTGGGCAAGTTGTTCACACCTATTGTGCCTGTGTAACTGCAAGTGTCTAATGGTTAGTGTTGACTCGTAACTTTCCGGTTGCGTTTCGATTCTCACTGCTGGTCATTTGCAAGCAACCTTAAGCAAGTTACTAACCTGCTGTGCGCTCAGGCCAACTTAGCCTCCTACCCTCCGTGGGATTGGAGATGAGTAGTAGCTTATTTGGGCTACGGGGTGAAGACCTTGTGTGGCTGATTGAGGTGGTGGTATGTCTGCCTACTGCAAACCGTGGGTGCAGTTGTTCGTTGGCATGGGCAGTGGATGGCCGCATAGTGCGCTGCAGTATATCACTCATGCCGATCAGCTGCAAAGCGCTTCTGGTCTTGAGTCCATCTCATGTAAAAAGTGCTATAGCAAGTGCTGGACTTTAGCTTTTTGCCTTTTTCGGTCAATCGATTAATAGTTTGGTTGCTTGGTCAGTTGGTCTGTCAGTCGGTTGGTCTCACACATACATGAGGTAAACTATAGATAATGGATTCAGCAAAAACTCTGAAGCCCAAAAAGTGCCACGTCCACTTCGCAGAAGCACAATGAATATTTAATATATCTTGACTTATAAGCATGCTTGTGCAGCGAAAGTCCTAAGGTTATGTCCAGCTCCATGATCCAAAAGTTCATGATATGCTATTTTAAAAAATAAAATGGCAAAAACAATCTGATTTGCTAGCAGACGATAATGACGTTCGTTACGTCATTGCAGAGTCCTATTTGTAGCTCGCTGGATCATATAGGTCGGTGGATTATACCCACTGAAATAAGCACGATGAATATTTAATGAAATGGGCTTCTCTGTGGCTTCAACTCGTTGCATTAGATGAATGGTGAGTTAATTTATTTATTTTGTCTATGGTCTCATGGTCTGATCCATTGAGCGATCGACCGACCAATTGCTTGCTGTTCAGGTCACATTCACAGTCAAACAGTTCATCTGGCAACCCGGCCACACCTCACAGTTACTATCAGTCGCAGTACTACCCCAACTATCAGCCGTTCTACAGCAGCAATGCACCTGCATGGTGGGCATCAGCCTATCAACAACCTGTCACTGGCAGTGCTGGCTATTACTATGCACCCGGTTATCACACTCAACAGTACTACGACTCGTCCGCAACAGTCCCGGTACTTTCCGATGTTTATTTGATGCTGCTTCTACCACTACTACACCGTGTCCCAAAATTCGCGATTCCCTTGCTTCAAGCGTGCCTTGTTTGGATTTCAATAAAATATCATAAACTTCACTACCTTAACATCACTTACGATCACATCTATTATGACGTTCGACACTTTACCGTGTGTTCTCGATGTAACGTCATTATGATGCCAGAATTTGTTTACATTAAGGTTACATTCAATACGTTGTTACTGACGAAGGGATCAAGCAGCAGCGTAGCCGCCTTAGACTAAGAGCTTGCGTCAAAGCCAAAGGTGGCCACTTTGAGCTCAAACTTTCAAGTGCTACTTCAGAATGATTGTCTCGATAACTGTTTCAAATTTTGTAAATATCTATCAGGTATTAACGATTTTGCAGCAGTAACTTATCTGTAGGGGGCTGCTAATTTTGGAACACCTTGTATGTTCATTCTGTACCATTGCTGCTGCTGCTATTACTCCATGTATTCAGTAGCAGTACTATAATTGTTACACACTTTTTGTAATTTTTGCTGTTTTTTGTGTAACATTGTCAACTTGTCAGGTTGCTTCAGATTTCTGACAAACAAGATTACGGGTGCTCATATTACACCCAATTTTTCCCCAAAATGGGGTTTTTTAGCTTCACATTCAGTATTATGTTTTGACAGTTGTCAGTGGTCTAAAAAGAATCGGCCCCCTCTTACGTCATTGCACAATAGTCTGTAGATAATGCTGCATTTAGGCAGAGCACGTTCATCCATGTTAGGTGTCATGTAACGCTGTGATCCCATATGGCAGGTGACATTTCGTAGTTCTGAGGAGAGTTCTTGTGAAGAGGTGTACACAATGTGGAACTTTTTCACATATTACAGTTAAAATACATCAGTTAATTTGTTGTAACCCATGCGTATGTTTTTGCAGCAGCCATGTGGCTCCGATGCTTCTGCTGATAAAGATCAAAGCAGCAAAGACAGCGATGAACTTGAAGGTTAACCCTAACGTCCACCAAATATTGTTTCTTTGTCAATTTGCTGGTTATTTATTTATCAGATTACAGTTGCTCAGATTGAATAAAAACAGCGACATCAAGGCAAGGCAGTGGTATATTCAGTCCCAGCACCTGAGCAGTTGTTTATTCATAGAGAACTGTCTTCATATTACAATACTCACTGTACTTCTGTTTGCTATTTGCAGATCCAGTCGTTATAGATGACAAACACAAGTGTAACTCGGAATTTATGCTGCGGAGTGAGGTTCGCTGTTTACTGCAAATTAACTGTTCTTTTTTCATTTAACGCCACTGTTTTTACATTAATCAGTTACTATTGAGATTGTTCTGGCACGGAATTAAGAAAATACTCACAGCACTTACTGCCGAAGCAGTTGAAGTGGCAAATCGAAGGCATGCGATAAAATGCCAAAACGATCACATCTACATTTGACTATGTATGCAAAACATTTTACTTGCAAACTACACAGTTTTTCAAAATGCTACTTAATGCATTTACTTTATTATGTAACAAAATATTATACATAGCAAACAAATCTGGGTGTTATTTATTGACAGACGTGGGTGGGAAAAGTGTCCAAAATGCATTGCATTGCGTAAAAAGTTGTTTTTAGTTTTCTTGAAATGTCGGCGATAACAGATAAGATGTTTTTTTCATTCCACCTTTGAAATAAGGTTACTTTTTTCATTTGGTTTATTATTGTCTTATTAGTCAAAAAATTATGAATGGATTTGGATGAAATATTCTGAAGGGGTTAGGTGTGACACTGGCCAATGAACAGGGAAGAAAGTTGTTAGATTTTGCTGACAATCCACATCCTTATGTGGATTTTATACCATTAGGAGTATGGTAGCAGGTGTATTCAGTTTTTGCGTGGTTGAAAACCTGGATTATCTGGCATACTAAGAGAATTCTCTAAACTTAGGAATCCTCAAGGAATTCTATGCAATTACAGAAATGATACCATAAAACTCAATACAATAGTCGGGTCTCTAATACAAGCCGGGGGTTTAAGTCAAATGTTCTAACAGAAGTCAGTGGCTTCTATTTGCAGTTTTACAGTAGGCATCCGTATGTCCATGCTTTAGCTGCATTTTTGATGCTGAAAGCATTCGTGTTTGGTCATAGATAAGTATACTAAAATACGCTAATTTATGCATGCATATATTGACCAATTTTCACAATTTTTTCACCAGTAGACTGTTGGAGAAATTTGCTATTCAGCGGCATGCACACCGCACCTATTATGTTGCTACACTACCTTGTAAAATATAAATAGTGGTGAAATAGTGAAACGATGAAAACTGGTCAATATTTAACAAAGATGTGAAAAATCAAAAAGCAGATGACATGGTTTAGTGGTAATTACATTGGTCTGGACCAGTACTTTATAGTTTTAATAGTTTTAGCTAATAGTTTTAATTTCTGCTGACTCTTTCGAATTTTTCGTCTGCTGTGCCGTCAGCAGAAATTAAAACTATTAGCTAAAGCTATTAAAACTATATAAGTATTGGGTCGATGTGCATAAATTAGTGTATTTTTAATATACTTATCTATGACCAAACGCGAACGCTTTCAGCATCAAAAATGCAGCTTTTGTTGTTGGCTGTAAAGGTTAAAGATGTACTCTTTGCAGAAACCAATCTCAGAGCTATGGAGCATCACCTGCCATATGGGATCACCCAGTGTTATCTGCCACCAGACAAGAGTAAACTTGCCCCAACTTAACCCCAGCCAGACTGAACTGACTGATACTCGATTTACCTACCGTGGAAAAATGGTCAGCTGAGTTGAGCTTGGTGTTGATTATGTACCCAGATGGTTTACCTGTCCACAGCAGGCCCGTCGAGAGGGTGGAGTAGGAGGTTAGCTACCCCGGGCCCCGTTACGTTTGTGGGCCCCGCCGTCGGCCAGAAATTTATAAAGTACGCCAGAATGTACCATTTTGAAAAGAAAAATTCAAAAATTTTCTTCCCAGAGGGTCCCCATGAAAGTGTTTGTGGGCCCTGCAAGAATGTTTCCCCGGGCCCCACTGTGGCTCTCGACGGGCCTGGTCCACAGCCAGACACCCATCCAAATAGTAACTAGGTGGTTTAATTGGTCCAGACCAATGCATTAACCACTAAACCATGTCATCTGCTTTTTGATTTTTCTGTATGAATTATGAATAAAAAAGTGAATACAGGGTGGGCCATTAAAAATAAGCTATCGTACTTTGTTCATATCTTCGTTAAATATTGACCAGTTTACATCGTTTTACTATTTCACCACTATTTATGTTTTACAAGGTATTGTAGCGACATAATAGGTGTGATGTGCATGCCGATGGATAGCAAATTTCTCCAACAGTCTACTGGTGAAAAAATTGGTCAATATTTGGTGAAGATCTGGACAAAGTACAATGGCTTGGTTTTTTGGCCACCCTGTAAATTGTGCTTTGTGATTTTTAGGAATTCTATGAAGCCATCGAGAAGTCTCGTTGGCATCCGATGGACAACATTTATTCCGTAATTGTTCCATCCACGTGACTGTGGCAGCAAGTTTAATCTGACAGTATCGATGCACTAGTATTTAGTGATTATTATTCTGCCCCTACATTTTCTGCTTTTTTGCTTTTTAAGTTTTTCTTGTCCATTTCTTCTTTGAAACCGAACAGCATACCAAGACAAAAATCAGGGGAAAGGACAATTCATTACCTGTAAGAAATTGAGACAAAATTCCAGCGAGATCCGTTGAGGGTTTTTTGAGGGAGTGGCATTCATAGTGACACTGGGTAGGCCTATCATGGGACTACATGGGACGCACAACGATTGGCAAACTTGACATGTATGCCAATTATTGTATTTTCATTCACTAGGCGGCGCCACCAGTCGGACTTACTGCGCCGGGCGGCTAAATGTTGCGCACACCACCATATTTCTAGTTTTTCTTGTTTTGTACATTTTATATGACGAAAAGTCTTGTTACTAATGATACATATTAAACTGCTATTTGCTTTTGTGAATGTGTCCCCCCCCAGTTTCCAGCAAAAGCTTCATTCAACAGTTTTGTAACTCCCGAGACTTTCCGTCTTCGGTCGGCTACATCTCTTTTCCCATGGGTATCCGGGTCTACTCCGTTAGACGAAGTCAGATGATTGCCCACGGTAGGGGTGGGTTAGTGTTGGACAAAGGTTCACTACAATGATGAATTCCTTCAGAAATGAAATAGAGGTGGGAACGGTAGTTGTAGAAATAGTGCTCACTTTCACTAGAGCTATGAGGACTGACTTTACTTGACTAATTACTCAAATCTTCTCGTTCTTAACTTGGAAGTGGGTTCGAGCACCTTGTTGTGTGAATGCGAAGAGGGGGAGGAAATATTCTTTCGAAACTCCTCTAAATATAGGATGAGATGGTGGGGCGGAGTAGAGTAGAACTGTGTATAGGATAATTAGATGTCAGCAGCAGCAGCAGCTGAGGCGCTGCTAGCGATGTGGCTGCTGCTGCGACTACTATATAGTCAGTGCGCGCTGCTGAGCGCTGGCCATTCTATAGTTAGTCGTATTGAGAATGGTCGACTCTGGGTATGTGTTTGTGTGCGGAATTTGTTAGATTAGTTTGTTATTATTATGTTTGAGCTGTAGGTACTATTGTATTGTATTCTGTGGAACAATAATTATGAGGAAATAATGATTATGAATCGCGTATAAAATGTCACGGTGAAATGGTAATAACAGCATTGAAATTCTAACTTAGTGCGTCTGTTGTGTCTTGAGCTTAGTTAGTTAGTTGTAAGATACATTATTACATCAAGACTAAGAAACTGGATACGAACTCGTTAGCTTACCTTCTGAGGCTAATTCCCAGACTGTCAGGATGAAGCTTAGATGAATTATAAGATAGATGTCTCATAGAAAGATGACTAGTTGGCGATATTTGAACTAAATAGCAAACAGGCATTATGAAGTTAATTAAAATATAAAGTAACACCACTAGAATACCAACTACACGACAACGTCAGAACACATGTCATGAAACTGAAGTGTTTTGGAGGTGACCTGACAAAAGCTATTATTAGTTTGGCAAGTTTCATGTTAAAGGCAAGTTGTAGAATTTTGCTAAAATCAGTAGTTGTTTATTGTAGTTGCGCAAATGTATACTAAAAGCAAGACTTACTTTTGTAACGTCATATTGGCAACAGACATTTTGCTATCAATAATCAACAATTGATAACTCTGCTAAGAAATAATATTTTTCAACGAAATTTGGTAGATGCTTCAACAATTTATTGACGATTAAATCCCCAAAATTTGGTTCAGATTTGTTTAGATTTGGCATTTCTATTGTATGATGTCTAAGGGGTTACTTTTTCCGGACACAGTGTATAATGTAGCATACACAAAAAACAGAAAGTTTCACGTTAAACTGAAACCTATTGAACAAGCATACGTAAGACAAAAAGGGCCCAATTCAGACAATGTCATAAAATTTGTTTTAAGATAATCTTAAGATATGTGTTACTTTACTTAATTACTAACAGAGCAGCCAGCTAGAAAAAAATACAAGTTGGCCAATCAATGAAAATGTAAGTCCCCCCTTAAGCTAAAACACTTAGCGTTTAGACGTGCAATGGAAGCCAAAAATTTGCCTGGTCCTTATATGTGGAAACTCGAAAAAATCACTGATATCTGTGTTGTCTTGCAAAAATCATGTTTAAAAAGTCGCACACTGGCACGCGTATGGTTATAAGAGGGCACTTAACCACTGTCAAACTTTTATATACCAGTATTGGAGGCCCTACTAGCAGTACTGGCATATCAGCTAGTTTCCCGCTGGAGGTAGGAGGGTGAGTTAATGGCAAAGGCATGTAAGTTTCCGATCTGTGTGAGTCCGTTCTGGATGTGGTGTATATGGATCTCAATGCTGTTCTGAAGAACTCCAAGGTTTCGCGGATTGATGGTAGATTTGATCTCATCCAGCGAGTCCTGGAGCGATTTGAACTCAAAAGCATGCATCTCACTGTCAGCGAATGTCTGCCACAAACAGCACCATTACTACAACACACTACAGAATACTACTACAACGGACCTGCAGCAGCTATGGAGACAGATGTTTTGCTGCTGCAGGTCTGCAGGCTGTGTAACAAGCTTTCAGCTCATCTGTGGCAAACAGACATTAACTTTGAACAGTTTAAATGACTGCTGGTTGTTTAGTTGTTGAGAGTGCGACACTTTGTGGCTAACTGCTAAATTTGTGCCTTCTAAGTTGTCTTACTTACTTACTTACTTACTTACAGCTCACAGAATATTACAACAACTGACAGAATTCTACTACAACACACCACTGGATACTACTACACACTGCAAAATACTACACTGCCAGATACTAAACAACACACAGGATACTACTACAACTCACAAAATACTACTACAAATGACAAACGACAGGATACTACTGTAACACACCACTGGATATTACTACAACACACTGGACACCAGAAACACATGAGATACTACTACTACACACAGGATACTACTACAGTTCAGCTGATACGATGAAGACCTGCACTTGAAAGTTGACAGAAGCTGCCAGTCTAATCTAGCACATAAACTATTAAAAAGAAATGAAATGTTATAGATATAGATAACAAAAATGAATGACAACCAAGCAAACTTTTTAGCATATTAAGTACAGTTCTGAAGTGATTAAATTTACCCTGATCTGGAGCAACAGCGACATCAACTTGGCAACCAGCTTCAGGCCTTTTTCATCCCGGACTCGCTTCTTACCCTGAACAAAAAAAATCTGTCCATCAATTTCATTAATCAATCAATCAATCAGTGAGTGAGTGAATGAATGAAGTGAATGTTTATATATAACTTTTCAGCTGGTGGACCAATGTTCACCACAGGGTTCCCATTCTTTTACCAACAAAAATTCAGGACTTTCCAGGACCCCATGGAAAATTTTCTAGGACCTTTTAAACCAGCGAATGTTTGAATCAACTACAACAACAACAACAACAACAACTACTATTACTACTACTACTACTACAACTAAATTTACCTGAATGGCATTGGTTTTCTTGACCATAGCCTCAGCTTCTGCTTCACACTTCTTACAAATCTCCATTGGCTGATCCAACAGTGACAGTGACTTCTCTGGGTCAATCTGTGACCAACAACAACAACAACTACTACTACAATTACTAATACAACTACAACTACCATTGTTACTGCTACTACTACTACTACAGTGACAGGCTGGGCATATCTATCCTAATGCAAACGTAAAAACAAAAACTGTAAAATCCTTCCCAAGCAGCAAATCCTATAAGGCGGCATCAATCTCCATTTCCTTAGATTTCCTCAACCTGGCTTCTGTTTATGTCCCGTCCCAGGTTTCGCCTGTACACAATGCACCTACCCATGAATGGCTACGAATGGTTGGCCAGGCTGAGTTGGCCCGGGCAGCTAGTTACATCGGTGCAACTTTTAAGCCGAAATTAGTGGGGGGCAGTTGTGTCATTGCTGGAGACGGGAGACAAGAGAAAAGGCAATTTCCCCACCCCCAAATTTTGGACTGTCAAAAATTATCAAAAAATCTTTTTGTCCGAAAAGTTTCATCCAGGAATGTAGAATTTGGCATACAACAACAACTCCCATTTTGGAAAACTTTAAAGGCAAAAATGAAATTCTGAGCACCCGTAATTTCCGCTGTTGGAAATTTGCAACTGTCTGTCAGGATTCTGACAAAAATGTGCAGCACATGTCGAAAAATTTCAACATCGTGCTCCGCCTACTTCTTTAAACCTTTGACGCCGCTATGCATGGGTGATCCCCATTCTCCTTCCCCTTCCTTTCTCTGTCCCTTACATACATTCTCTTTTTCCTCCCCCTCCCTTCTGTTTCCCTTCCCTACTCTTAAAGCAGGATCCGAGGTGTCATTTCTGAGGAAATCTCGAGTTAAGAAAGGCAGCATAACAAAAATAATGAATTAAACCATTTGGGCAAAACGCCTGGACCAGGTGGGCAATGTGTAAAATAACTGCCCTGAGTTACATACTGGGATGGTTTGAACACGAATGGTGTGTCAATTAATACTAAACTGCTACTGTAAATTGACTTTTCGTTGGGACCATATGCTGTAATGTAAACCTAAAACGTATTATTACAACTTATGCAGCTTTCTTTCTTAACTCAAGATTTCCTCAGTATGTTCCTAAGTTTCCCCATGATGGCTGTTGTATGCCAATCAAATACTGGTTGAGATATACCACTATATATTTTGCTATTACAATAACAACGACTACTACTACTACTACTACTACTACTAAAGATTTCCTCACGACACCACTGCTGTATGCAGATCAGGTATTCATTGAGATCTACTACAACAACTAAACAACCACCACTACTAAAACTACTAGATCAACAACAACAGCAGCAACAACTACTACTACAACTACTACTAGTGATTACCTCATGGCAGCACTGTTGTACTCCGATCAGATATTCATTGAGGTCTCGGTTGATTTTTTCCAGCTCCAGAATGAGGTTGGCATAACGCTGTTGAAATGGCATTGCATACTCCTCTCCATGAGATTTCTATATAACAACAACAACAAAAATACTACTGCAGGCCTGCTACTAGCATACTGCTGCTACCACTACTACTACTACAATTACTACAACTGCTACAACATACAGATTACTACTACAACGGCTGGCAAAAGTCAACGTTTCGGAGGTTCCGGTGGCGTCGGCATGTATCAACATCTCGGAGACGGCTCGTAACCTTGGCATCATCGTCGAAAGCCAGCTGACGCTGTCTGCGCAGGTGGCCGCCGTGTGTTGCAGTGGCTGCTACCAGCTATGACAGCTCGATCGTTCATCAGATCGATGTCATCTGATGCCGTCAAGATGCTGGTCCAGGCGTCTATTTCGTGTCGCCAGGACTACTGCAACTCGATGTTCCACGGCATCACCAAAGGTCTGGTGAGCCAGCTGCAGTCTGCTTAAAATGTGGCTGTGCATTTGGTGTCGGGCGCTCGACCCTATGACCATATAATGCCGGTGCTACAAGAGCTGCACTGGCTTCCGGTTCAGCGTCAGGTGGACTTCAAGATGGCCACTCTGGTCTATTTGTCACTGTCTGGTATGGCTCCAGCGTACCTGGTCGACGACTGTCAGCTGGTCTCCGACGAAGATCGCCGTCAGCTGCGTTCTGTCAACTCAAGGACATGTTTCGTCAGACGAACCTGCAGCAGCTATGGAGATAAATGCTTTGCCGCTGCAGGTCCTGGGCTGTGGAACAGTCTGCCAGCTCATCTGAGACAAACTGACATTAACTTTGAACAGTTTAAACAGGCAGCTGCTAATGAGACATTTTTGTTCAGGTGTTGAGAGTGCGGCACATTGTGGCTAAATGTTAAATTGTGCCTCCTAAGTTATCTTACTTACTTACTTATCTATTTACTACTACCACAACTACTACTACTATAAACCATTCTTTCAGCTTCGGTGTTCATAGCCTTTATTTCAGCCACGACTTCCTTCTTCACAGCCAGCAACTTTGTCAGCCGCGTCTGTCAACAACCACACAACTACATCTACCACTACTGCAAATACTACCAATAAGACTATGACTGCTAATACTACTACTATTACTAATACTACTACTAGTACTACTACATGATTTAAACAGACTGATCAGCTATTCAGCACCGAACAAGTGACAATCATTGACTCCCGAAAGAAAACAGTTTATATGTCAAAAGGACAGTTTTCCACAGATCACCATTCTACCAGTCAAGAAAAAGTCGTTAAAAAATCAACCTTTTCAGAACTTTTTGAGTAATGATGCATTCAAACGGACAGATAGCCCATGAATATATAACATTCTCTTCACTCGAAAATTAGACTACAGTCTATGTGAATGATGCTGTTAATACTAATACTACTACTACTACTACTCACCACAAGGACAAGGAATTTGACTGGAAAGCCTCCTAGTGTACTGCCTTCCAGCAACAGATTGCCTTTCTCTGGCAAACAGCTCAGCAATGGATCACTTGCCTACAACCATACATTACTACTACAACAACTACAACCACAACTACTACTACAAGTACAACTACAATAAAGTTGCCTTTATCTAGAAAACAACTCAGCAACGATCACTTGCCTACAATCACATGCCACTAGTACAACAACTGCTACAACGACAACTACTACTACTACCACTACCACTACCGCTGCCGCTGCTGCTACTGCTGCTGCTGCTACTGCTACTACTACTGCTACTACTACTACTGCTGCTACTACTACTACTACTACTACTACTACAAGTACAACAACAACAACAAAGTTGCCTTTATCTGGCAAACAACTCAGCAGTGAATCATGCACTGTCACTACTACTACGACAACTACTACAACAAAGTTGCCTGTGTTTGACAAACAGCTCAATCTGACATGAGCATTTACCGCTAAAGTCTACCTACCTCATACTGCCAAAAAATCGGTCAAAATAGCTGCCAAAATTCAAGACAGCATTCCAAATGTGGAGTAGCCATAAACTACCTAAATTTAAATAATAAAACCCAGTAAAAAAATCAACCCTAGCTTAATCCAATTTTAGTTTTGTGTCCCACTAATAATAAAATATTTTATTGTGAATACGTTTTTGAAACAATTAAACCTACAAACTGTCAAATATTTGCATATTTTATGCTTTGGGCAGCAAACAGAATCTCACCAATCAACTGACTGAAAAACCGTAGAAATCCAAATACCCATCATGATGGGCATTTTTACAAAAAAAAATTTCAAAACCCTAAAAAAACCCGCAACCAACTAAAACCCCAAAAACCCACCGGGCTGGTCTTCTTTATGCATAACATCGTTGTAGATTAGTTTGCACGTAAGGCCAACTACGTCGCGACTAACTACTTCCAAACTAAAAGTTACGTTCGATGGCATGCAAAACGCTGTCGTAGCGAGCGACTAGCTAGTCGCGACTTAGTTGACACTGGATAAGTTTGACTCTGGAATTTCCTGGCTAAACGCACTCTGCCTCAACCAGCCTGCAGCTAAAAATAGATATGGCCTGACTTGTCATCTGCTGCAGTCTCGGGCATGCTCGAACCTAGTTACAGCTCCATGGGCTAAGTAAGAATGCGCGATGCGAATAAGTGAAATTTATTGAATGCTAAACGTTTTATTCGGCAACTTTGAATACTGGAATTAGTTTCAATAGCGTAAATGACTCGCCAGAAATTATATACGACACATGACGTGATTGCAGCTGCTCTTTAGCGACGTTAGTTTACATTGACAACAACTGACTAAATATTTACGACAGGTCGCTGGAGCGACTAGAGTTAGTTCAGACGTAGGTGTCTGACTAGTGCTACATCGTCGTTATGCATACCGACTTAGCACTACATCCGATGTACATCGATTATAGTTTGGAAGTAAAGTTACGACGTTGTTATGCATACTCCCCCCATTTTTTTGCCAAATTGGCATTTGATGGAGAGACACAGACAGATAAGGACAAATAGACAGACAGACAAACATGCATACAAGGGTCGTTCGATAAAAAAAGTTACAAAGCAGCGTAATTCTGTTAGTTTTGCAAATCTAAAAATACAAAATATATGTTTTGTAGCCAATTTCACTCTGAACATGTGTAGAAACTTTATTGATGATGACGTGATTATTGTGACGTCATCTGTTCACAGAACACAGCCTGCACATGTATTATTTTCCCCACCGGTAATCTATCATAACTCGCAAGTGCGAAACAGCATAGGAACGAAAATAAATAAACTTAAGAATTTAACGCCACTTCTTTAAATGCTAAAGACTAATGTTTCATGTTTCAACATATCGACTGATTTCGCTCAAATACTTGTCCTATCTGTCAGCAAACTTCTGAATGCCAATGTAAAGAATGATGCTGGCTGCTGTTCATGCGACTGAAGAACAACTGATTGCACCACGGCATATGATACAAAGTTTTGCCTGCTTAGCTTTTTCTTACACCTAACGTGAACTATTCACTTCGGAAACCACTTGTCGCCATATGCTGGATGCATCTCAGAGTGAATCTGATTTGCATTACTTTTTGGCCTACAAAAATACAATAACGACACGCTGTTCGTTATGAGATGATTTCAGTGGCAACGTCACCATATTTAATGTTTATAAATGACGTCACAGTGACGCCATCATCATAAAACTCACAGCTGCTACTCAGAATGAAACTTCCTACAAAACGTATATTTCGGATTCTTAATATTTGGAAAACTAGCAGAATAATGCTGTTTTGTAACTTATTTATCAAACGACCCTCGTACATTCATACCAGGCCGGGAGAAGCGGTCTTGCTGAGATAATGCGGTGGGGAGAACAGGATTTGACGAGCCGGTCGCTTGCGAACATAGAATGACGACAGAGGCATTGTCTGCTGACACTCATCACTCTATGATACACACACACAGACAGACAGACTGAGAGACAAACAGAGACACAAAAAGAACCACCAAAGTCGAGCCAAAATCTGCTAAGAAGCCCAGCTGTTGGTAGAATAGCCGATTGTACTGGCTCTCAGTGACCCTCAAGGTCATCCAAAATCAGTGATTTTCCGGTAATTTGAAAGCCAATATGCAAATCCCTATTAGTGATTAACAGCAACCTTGGCCCTATCTTATACTGTGTCAGGCGAAACGTTAAACCTTACGAACTCACTCCTGTTTCCGAGATATGGCCAGTTTTCCATTGAATTTCCTACCCCCGTCCATTCGACCCCCAATTTGAAAATGTTCTAATTGCACTAAACCACTGAAATTTTGAATGCCAAAGTTTAAGGCACATGCTAATTATTCATGTAAAAAAAAGTTTCCCCCTATGCTCTAAAGCTTAGCCACATGACAAACAGACGGACAGATGACGATTATGCCAACAGATCGACCGTTACTTAAGTACAGTCGGCTAAAAACCATAAGCACTAGCACGCAAGCCCAACTCATTACACACGTATGATCACAAGAAGTGCAACGCTGTGTCGATAAGTTTTTTTGTGTTTGCCAAGTGATGGCAATATATTCGGCACTGATCTTTCAATCCTATCCCAAATCCAAATGCAAATAAGTGAATAACTATCAGAAACTAATCATCTTTATATTATGCCAAGTCAAACTTCCCTGAAAAACTTCAGCCGACTCAATGATGTACAACTTTTCGTGCAATCCCACTAGAGAACAAGAAGCCCAGCTGTCACTAAAATAGCCAACCATACTGGTTGAAAGTGACCTTCAAAACCATCCAAGATCGATGATTTTCATAAAATTTAAAAGCCAGTATGGAATTTCCTATGAGTGATCAATAGCAACCTAAGCCCTATCTAGCACCAGTTAGCCTCAATAGTGCATAACGACCTTCAAGATCATCCAAGGTCAATGATTTCCATCTTATATGACAGGGCGTATGGCACTTCCTATTACAGATTAATAGTAACCTTGGCCGTATCTTTCACCATTTCAAAGATATGACCAGTTTTTCATTGAATTTCCCCCCCTTCAATTTCAACCCCCAATTTGAAAATGTTCCGCTTGCACTAGACGGCTGAAATTTTGCACACTTAAGTTCAACACACATGGCTAATTATCTGTGTAAAAAGTTTTCCCCTAAGACCTAAAGCTTAGCCACAATGCATCCACGATGGACGAACAAATTAACGACAACCATGGCTCAACTGTTACTTAATTATGGTCGGATAACGAACCAACAGACACAGAAAACTAAGCAAATACTGGGTATCATATTACCTATGGGTGGCTTGGTGGCTCAGTGGTTAGGGTGTTGGATACGAGACCGAAAGGTCCACGGTTCAGTGCCCAGCCAATGCACTACTAAGTAACAGCCTTAGGCAAGTTGTTCACACCTAAGTGCCTGTGTAGGTGTGGTTGGTGTCGACTCGTAACTTTCAGGTTGCGGTTCGATTCTCACTGCCGTCATTTGCAAGCAACTTGGTCAAGTTGCTAACCTACTATGTGCTCAGGCCAACTCAGCCTCCTACCCTTCGTGGGATGGGAAATGAGTAGTAGCTTATGGGCTACAGGGTGAAGGCCTAGTGTGGCTAATTGGGGCGGTGGTATGTCTGCTTGCTGCAAACCGCGGGTCCAATTGTTCGTTCGCGCGGGCAATGGATGGCCGCATAGTGCGCTGCGGTATCATTAGCTCATGCCAATCAGCTGCCACTTCCAAGATTGTAAAGCGCTTCTGGTCTTGAAGAAGCATGTAAGAAGCGCTATAGCAAGTATGTGGACTTTACCTTTACCTTTACCTCCCTGGATCCAACCAAACCTGGATCGGAAGACCGTATTTCGACCCACTAGGGCCACTGCCCCTCAAATTTTTACACGTGCTAGAGAATGACCAATTGATGCTTCCCAGTACAGACCAAATTATGGCCAGGGATCCCCAAAACTGGCTTAAATTGAGCGTGTTAGCTATAAAAATTATGGAGCCATGAGGGGTAACCTCATGACCTTTTCATGCAATGATATGACATTTTGGGTACAAATTCTAATGGCCTACACTCTTAAAGTTTTTGAGAGCAAAAAATACGTACTACGATGTCAATATCCGGGATGGAATAAGTTCCGAAACCGACACGATCGAATGTTATACGATAAGTGTTGTTAACGGTGTCCAACGCATCAATTGTACCACTGAATAGACCGTCATGTGGTTTGCGTAGACGTGCTACAACACAGTAGTTGTAGTAGTAGTAGTAGTAATATTAACGTGATAATCAATAAGTAATAAACAGATAACACGACAAATAACATCAAACGAAGAAGGCTTTAGTCTATGCTATTAATTACCAACTAGAGTCAAGGAAGCCCTAAACACAGACAGGCACATAAACATTGCCGTAGCTACTACTACTAATACTCCAACAGTGCTATCTCTTCTGTTAAGTCTTTTGAAAAAAAAATCCTGCAACTCTAGCTGATTCACTTTACTATTACCAACTTCGCATGAAAACACTGTTTTACAGGACTTTCCAAAACTTGCAAAGAGCAAACTTCAGGGTTTTTTCCTGCAGGCTCAGAAAACTGAATTCTGAAGAACTTTGGTTGGTGGCGTGGCATAGCGGTAACACATTTCTTCCGATCAATGAAGTTACTCAACGCCGGGCCGAGTTAGTACTTGGATGGGTGACTGCCTGCAGGCAAGTAAACCATTTCGATATGTAACCAGCCACCTAGGTCAACTCAGCCTTCAATCCCTCTGGGGTAGATAAATCGAGTACCGGCCTATCTGGCTGGGGTTAAGGTGGGGCGCTTTCACCTGCGTCGGGTGTTAGGTAACACTGTGTAATCCCATAAGGCAAGTGACGCTCCATAGCTCTGAGATGGGCTTCCCATAAAGAGCTATATCACCACCTTTGCGTGATACAGTCCTACATTTACAGGTATGGTTGCGCAAAGTCAAAAGTGCAGATACCAAATCAGTTTTAATCATAATTGCATTACAATATGGATATGCAAGCATGGGGTGGTCTACTACTACTACCAATACTACTACACTGTGTTTTAAAAAAACGGGCACCCTTTTTATTTCTTTCATAATTCACTCAAATGATGATCAATTTACACGAAATTTTTACCAGATGTAGCTGAAGAAATGCTAATTCAAAATATATGGACAAAATATGGCTGTT